>OFGJ01000075.1_pt1 | contig 92435 bp, 78 predicted proteins | sample 1521731 | NCBI WGS metagenome assembly OFGJ01 (sample SAMEA3504126, study PRJEB24116) | mouse gut metagenome | biome: mouse gut; feature: mouse-associated habitat; material: faeces | place: Denmark | collected 2011 | reverse complement strand
CTTAATTATGCGACTTCAAGTTCAGGATTTACCATATTGACAAATTCAATCAACTGTGTATTCGAACTTCCTTTGGCGAGATTCACCAGATTATTTTTCAATTCATAAGCATCGTCTCCCGCCGTATTCATTAGATCAATATAAAAATCCCTGTTTTGCAAAATCAGCGATTGACATGTTGTATCAGTAATTATAGATTTCACAATTTTATCGGTAACCTCACCTGCTCTATCTTTCAAATTACCGTGTAATCTAAACCAAGACTCGAAAAACTGGAATTTTGTTGCATTAATGTTTTTTGTGCCGTTACAAAATTCATTTCTTATATCTGTTATTGTCGATTTAATTTTTCTTTTATCCAACCTTTCAATTATATCCTTAAAGTAATCAGGCAAAGAGCTCAAATTCTGAGTGCCAGAAGCAATATCTATCAAAAGTTTTTTGCCAAATTCTGTCAGGTTATCTGGCAAGGATTTGATTTTTATCAATAAATGTTTTATCGCTACAAGCCAATAATCGGATGCATGGTTTGCTCTTTGGGCATACAGCGTATCAATACTTATTTCAGACAACGCTTCTATCGCTATTTTGTTAATATGGTCAGTTAGAGCATTGCTTATCCGAGTAGTCAAATCATAAAAAGACGCACGGGGAATTACATTTTTGATATTGTTTTTGCTTATGTCTTTATCCAAATCGGTATTCCACTCTGCTAAATGCTCAATAAATGCATCTTCTGTTACATTTATTCTATTCTTAATATTCTCAAATTGTGGCAATATTTCTGTAATCGATAATTTATATCCCAATTTATTGTTTACCATATATTGCAAAGTGTCATTCAATAACGAATTATTCCAACTAACACTTTTAATCAATAAATCTCCATGATCGGCATAATAGTCCATAATTTCAGCGACGCATTTTATATCTCCGCCATCTATTAATGATACGGTGCGACCCTGACTTAGTTGCATCGCTACCAAATCATAATACCCTGACTCTGCAATGTTACGACCATCCGTCTCTAATTCTGAATACAACTGATTGATAATAGTTGAATCCAGCGTTGCAGACAAAGGACGCTCTTCGTCAGATACCAACAAACGATAGGTTACAAATATAGCTCCGACATTGTCTTTGTTTACATTCTTTGTTTTGATGTAATTCAAAATTGTTTGCAAAAGAGTTGGGAACGTATAGGCAGAATTACCCTTTAATGTTTTCACAATACCTGCATGGTCGAAACTATCGGGTAATAAGTTTGCCAAATAAGTATCGAGTGTCTCCGAATTTGTTTTTACTTGATAATACTCGTATGCTTTAGTTGTATTATCATCCCGATAGGCCTCATTTGTTTTATTTGCAGCTTGAATATAGTCAACAAATGTATCCGGTTCAACAGTTTTTGCTTCAATCAATGATGCAAAATCACATGATAATTCATTTTGCTCAATAAACCAGTCTATTTCATCCAATGTTTTGAAATAGTTTCCGCCATTAAAGTCTGTGAACCGAACTATTTTCTTATATAACTGAGCTATAACATTGTTTTGGCTTTCCGAGTCTAAATGCAATAGCAATTCTTGATACTCAGCAGGAAATTCTTGTTTGCCAATAGGCTCTTTTAATTTTATTTGTGCTATTCTTTGCCATATATGAAGAAGGTTATCATTATTTCGAGTCAATGAGTGCAAACAATGTATAATCTTATCGATAAGCGCATTGTCCATTTCCTTTGTAACTTCATCCAGCACAATATCGAATTGTTTGTTGGATTCCGCATATTGATTTATATCATGATCTTCATCTCCGTTAATACACCCTTCGATATATTTCTTCAACGGTATTTGTCGAGCATGTTCAACATCGACACCATATACCAAAGCAGCAATTTCGCGTTGAGTTCGCAGATCATTGTTTATTATTTTTTGAATACCATTCAAATAGTCGCCGGATAATATTTGCTCTACCGGATTTTCAAGAATTTTTGTTTTCTTCAAACAAAATAAAGCGATATTTATCATAGAAATGGTGTCTCCCCACTCCTGCTTGAGTGCAACCATCTCATTTATAAATGAAATTATTTCACGTACATTGGCATTAGGATTAGTTAACCTGAATATCCGATTTATAGTTTCAGCGGTATCATTATTTTCTGCTCCAAATGCTTCGACCAAAAATTTATCAACAATGCTTCGGTAATCTGTAATTACAGGAGGAGCAACGCGATAGACAATCGGGAAGGTTTTATTGATAAAGTATCTGGTCAGTTGTTTCGTTTGTTCATCGGATTCATCTCCGAATGCACACGCCAAATGCGATTCATCGAAAGGTATAACCGCCCAAACATTTTCAAAACCGCTATCGGCAAAGAATGTATGAATAGAAGACCATAATTCTTTTACTTTTTCGGCCGGCAGGCGGTCCATATTATCGAAAACCAGAACTAATTTCTGCCGACCTTCTTTTTTGATAAAATCAGAAATATCCTGCATCCATGCTTTGAATTCACAAACAGTCGGTTCGTCCTCACTCAAAGTCTCATAGCATACATCATTTTTGATTTTATCTTGATAAATAGCTAATAAATAACTCCATCCATATTTTTGTGGGTCTTTACGATGCTTTCGCCACCAAATACATGACGCAACAATAACTGGCAGTGCAGCTATCATAATAGATAATAAAGAGAACCACCATGTTGAAGGTGTCGGTTTTATTGCATATGCAATAAATGTAAATATCGGTGTCAGGACTGCAACCAAAAATGCTGCAACCATGCCATTGCTAATAAGGGGATATTTTTCGGTTCTTGTTTCAGTCTTACGGGCTAATAAATATTTCAACTTATCAGCCCATGATACGTTTTTCTTCTTTCCTCCTTTGACTTTGATAGTCGTATTGCCAGATAAGATACCATCATCAATGAGTTTGCTTGTCAGCAGTTCCAGTATTGATCGACGTTGCAAGTCTTCTTGATGTCCCCATGCGTCATATTCAAAGAAATAATAATTGTCTGATAATTCTTTTTCCAACATCTTGACAACATTAGACTTGCCGGAACCCCAAATACCTTCAATTCCTATAATTCGAGGTAAAGCGTTATCGTCATTCAAGGAATCATTTTGACGAAAGTGGCGAGCAATAGTTTTTGCTAACCGTTCTTGCGAACCTCCATCTAATTTATCAATGCCACACGGTTTATTTTGGATAAACCGTGGATATTGCATCTGCTGGGATTGTAGTTTTGTTTCCATATATGTAACTTATTGATTATACAAACTCCAAATAGTTCTCTCTGTTCACGACATGGAACTCGGCATGGGGATATGCTTCTTGAAATACTTTCGGGACATTGGGCATCTTGTTTCCCCATTTGAACTCCAACGCAGTCAGGCTGTCTGCACTCTCTTCGATCAAGTCGATTTCTTGTTTATCGTAAGTGCGCCAGAAATAGAACTCCTTATGCAGTCCTTCGTTGAAATTCGCCTTGCGACGCTCTCCGATAATGTAGTTCTCCCACAGTGCACCTACATCCTGCCGAATGGCCAGCGGTGAAAATGCGCCGATAATCGCGTTGCGGATTCCATTGTCGTAGAAATACCACTTTCCGGCTTTCGTAACCTCTTTGCGGAGATTACGCGAGTAAGCTCCCAGCCGATAGACGACAAAGACTTTTTCCAACAAGTCGAGATATTTTTCAACGGTCGTCTTGCTCATGCCGAGCTGTTTGCCCAACTCCTCGTAAGAGACCTCGCTTCCCAGTTGAAAGGCGATAAGCCGCAACAGGTCGCGCATCTTACTCGAATTCTTCAAGCCGTCGATCGCCAGAATATCTTTCAGCAAATACGCCCCGACAATATCGCGTAGATAGTCGGTCTTACGCTCGTAGTTGTCCATCATCACCACCTCCGGATAGGAACCGTAAATTAAACGGGATTCGAGATTCTGACGGGTTTCGAGTGCCGTTTCCGTCTGCGCTATTTCCCGTTGGGAGAAGGGCGTCAGCAAGAATTGCGTACTGCGACCGACTAACGGTTCTCCGGTCTTGTTCAGCAGATCGAACGAAGATGAACCGCTGGCCAATACGCTTATACCCGGTATTTCATCGACGATTAGTTTAAGAATACTGCCGATTTGAGGGATATTCTGCGCTTCGTCGATAGCCAACAGGTCGATGCCCTCCAACAAATGCCGGTAATTGGCGACCGAACGATTTTCCAACAAAGCCAATGTATCGTAATCCTCGCCGTTAAGCATCATCGTCCGCCCCGGGTAGCTATCCACGATTTTACGCATCATCACCGTTTTACCCACACGCCGGGCGCCGAAAATCAATACCGCCTTATTGGGTGCGATCCGTGCCGTAATCTTCTCTTGAAGTATTCTGTTTATCGTTTCCATATCTCAATCAATCCTTTTTGCAAATATACTCACTATTTTTGTTAATGACGATTTTTATGCAAAAATCATACTTCAAAATGGCGATTTTACAATAGAGATATTTATAACTGCTGCCAATACTTTTCGACGCCACAAACGACCACTTCGCAGCCTCACACAGCCGTAGGCTCGGCAACTCTTTTTCTTGCAATAAGTTACTCCTATTTTCGTCCTCGCATCACTGTTGGTGCGACTTAAAATCATCGTAATTATGGACGAAAAACAAACGAACGACGCCAAACAAGTCATGCTCGTTCAGCAAGCCGACGACGGCCGCATCCGAGCCGTCACGGGAGTGGATTCGGTAGGCAATCTCCACACGGTCGAACCTACCCAGCAAAACGTGTCGAACCTGCTCAACGTGAATACGCAGGATGCGGCACTTGAAACCTTCTTCAAGAAGTTCATGCAGGAGGCCGAGAATCCCTCGCATACGGGGATTTTCATCATGACCGAAAATGCGCTGGACAAGCTCATCCGCATCGACTTCGACCTGGAGATTCTGGAAAACTACCGTGTCGATCCCGCCTCGCAGACGCACGAACAACGTTTCGAACCGCTGGACACCTCGAAAATCGACCTTGCCGACCTCGAAAAGAAAGGTATCCGCATTGAAGACCTCGAACCGCACCTGCGGGCCATGTCTTACGGCCATAAATCTAACGGCCTCATCGAGATGAATCCCGAACTGGAGAACGGTCTGCGCGTGGCGACCAAAGGGCGTGCGTCGCTCGAAGAGCAGGCGGACGGCTCGCTCAAAGTCATTCCTCATTACTGGCAGGAGAAGCCGAATCTCGACGCACCTTTTCACGGTATACTGTTCGACGACGAGGTAAAAAACAACCTCACGAACGGCCGTCATGCTGGCAAGGTGCTCGACCTCGAACTGGAGCCGGGGAAACGGACCCCTTGTCTCGTCTCGCGCGACAAGTGGACGAATACGCTGGAATATATGCCCGTCGAACTGCTGGAAAAACGTGCCGTCATCAAAAATGCCGAGCTCTCCGAAGGCAAGCAAATGGACTTTTACAGCGGCGGCAAGGTGCTGTTGGAGGGCTACACCACCCGCGCGGGATACAAGCGGGACGCCTATATTCAGATCGACGCTGCCGAGCGCAACTTCGAATTTACCTACGACGGACTGGATCGTAAACGGTATCAGGCCGAGAACCGAGCCATCTACACGCAGCAACGTACCGAGCGAGGCGAACGGGAAGCGAAAGAAATGGGCAAGGCTCCCGAATTGACGATCCATCGCATGATTCTCAAAGCCGCCGTTCCCGAGGAGGCTTACAAGCAATGGTCGGAGGCCGTAAAAGACCCTTCCAAGCGTGCAGACGTTCAAGCATTCTACATCAAGGGTATGGTCAAGGACGGGCAGCAGGAACCTTTCAACGCATGGGTCAAGCCCAATTTCGCACTGGGCAAGATGGACTTCTTCAAGTGGAACCCCGATCGTGCCAAGCGGCAGGGCACCGAGGTAAAGCCAGCCGCCGAAAGCCGCACGCAGGTGGCCGTCAATTCCGACGGCAAGACGGTCGAGGCTGTCAAGAACGTGAAGGAGCCGCTTAAACAGGGACAGCAGCAACCCACCCCGACACAAACGCGCCGTGCCGTCCGCAGCAACAAGAACACCGCCTCCAAAGGCTTGAAACATTAGAGGTATGGAGACGATCTATGTGATTATAGGAGTATTGGTACTCCTCAATATCGGAGTTATCGCCTTATACCTCCATGTCGGGAAACGTCTGCCCTCGGATGGGTGGGAGGACGACGACCGACAATACTACGACGAAAACGGCAACCACGTCTACTACGACCGTAAGCTGATCGCCCGTCTGAAACGCGAGAAAGAGAAACGGGAACATCAAGAAAACAACAACGACCACTAAAAAATCCGAATATCATCATGCAAGTAATCATCGCAGAAAAGCCCTCGGTAGCACGTGAAATCGCCGCCATCGTGGGCGCCAAGAACCGCCGGGAGGGTTATATCGAGGGAAACGGCTATGTCGTAACGTGGGCTTTCGGACACCTCATCCAGCTGGCCATGCCCCAGCAGTACGGCATCGAGGGATTCAAGGCAGAGAATCTGCCTATCCTGCCGCCGAAGTTCATCCTCCTGCCCCGTCAGATCCGAGAGGGCAAGGAGTACAAATCCGATCCGGGTGTGCTGAAACAGCTCTCCGTCATCAAAGAGCTGTTCAACATGGCCGACCGTATCGTCGTCGCGACCGATGCCGGACGCGAGGGCGAGTTGATTTTCCGTTATATCTACTCGTTTTTGGAGTGCCGCAAACCGTTCGTGCGACTGTGGATCAGCAGCCTAACGGACAAAGCCATCCACGAGGGGTTGCAGAACCTCTGGCCGGGCGAGGAGTACGACAACCTCTACCTCTCGGCCAAAGCCCGCAGCGAGGCCGATTGGGTCGTCGGCATCAACGCATCCAGGCCCTCTCCATCGCCGCCGGCCGCGGCGTGTGGTCGCTGGGACGTGTCCAGACCCCCACGCTGGCCATCATCTGCTCCCGCTATCTGGAAAACAAGGCCTTCAAGCCTGCGACCTATTATCAACTCAAACTCTCGACGGCCAAAGACGCGACGCTCTTCGCCGCTCTTTCGGCACAACGCTTCGACGACGAACATGCGGCGCAAACGGCCTATGCCGCCGTCATAGATGCCGAACAGATACGTGTAGTCCGCGTCGAGCGCAAGGAGGTAAAGGAACAGCCGCCCCTGCTGTACGACCTCACGACGCTTCAAAAGGAGGCCAACACGCGCTACGGATTCTCGGCCGACAAGACCCTCGGCATCGCGCAGACGCTCTACGAAAAGAAGCACATCACCTATCCCCGCACCGGCTCGCGTTACATTCCCGAAGACGTCGCCGCCGAAATCCGCCCGCTGCTTGCGACCTTGCGGGAGCATCCGCAGTTCGGGCGGGAGGCGGCCGCCGTTGCCGGTTCGGAAATCAACCGACGCTCCGTCGACAACGACAAGGTAACGGATCATCATGCCCTGCTCATTACGGAGGTAGCACCGACGAGCCTGCCGACCGAGGAGCAGACGATCTACGACCTGATTGCCGGCCGTATGGTCGAAGCCTTCGGCGGGATCTGCATCAAAGAGGTATCGACGGCACGGCTGGAGTGCGGCGGCATGGAGTTCGTCGCCCGAGGTACGGTCGTCCGCGAGGGCGGCTGGCGCAAAGTCCGGCGGGAGCCGGAGGAGCGGACGGACGACACGACGGCGGCTTTGCCCGCATTGCATGAGGGCGACGCACTGCCGGTAAAGGGTTGCGACGTGGAACGGAAGCAAACCAAGCCGCGGCCCATACACACGGAAAGTTCTCTGCTGGCCGCGATGGAAACCGCAGGCCGCGAGTTGAAGGACGAGGCCGAGCGCGAGGCGATGAAAGATTCGGGCATCGGAACACCCGCGACCCGTGCCGCCATCATCGAGACGCTCGTCGCCCGCGACTACATCCGCCGCGAGAAGAAGTCGCTCGTTCCGACCGACAAGGGACTGGCCGTGTACGGAATCGTCAAGGACAGGAAGATCGCCGACGTCGCCATGACGGGCGGCTGGGAGCTGGCGCTCTCGAAGATCGCGACGGGCGAGATGGACGCGACGACCTTTCATTGCGGTATCGAGGTTTATGCTGCGCAGATCGCCAAAGAACTGTTAGAGGTCAAGATCGAGAGTGCTGCACGTCATGATGCTGTCTGTCCCCGCTGCGGAGAGGCGATGACGTTCTATCCGAAGGTTGCCAAATGCCGAAACGCCGGCTGCGGCCTGACGGTGTGGCGCACCGTCGCCCGTAAGGAGCTGACGGATGCCCAGCTCACCGACCTCGTGACAAAAGGCAGAACCTCGGTCATCAAAGGATTTACCAAGAGCAGCGGCGAGACGTTCGAGGCGGCGGTCATACTCGACAAAGAGTATAAGACCGTCTTCGACTTCGCGCCGCGCAACAAACCCAATAAGGGAAGGGCGAATAAACGGAAATAATCGTTACCTTTGCCACTGAAGAATCTTATCACGACGGGATTACTTGTCTGATGGATTTTTTAGTGGCGGCGCTTCGGGTGGGAACCCGGAGCGCCTTTTTCGCTTATCCCATTTTCAACCGCTAAAAAATCCAAGTCATGTCAGACAACCTACAAATCCCATCGGGGGAGTTGTCCTATTACGGACTTTCGCTCCTCTCGTATCTGCGCGACAGTCATCCGATGCTTGCCGCCGATACGATATTCATCGCCGAGCGCGCCGACAGTACCGCCGAGGCGTATAGCGACGCGATTCGTGCGGGAAGCACCCATGCCGAGGCCGAAGCGGCCGCCAGCGACGAACTTTACCGCGGGCTTCATTTCTCACCGTACAACACATTGGTTCATATCCTTTGGGACGAGTTCGCCTCGGAGGTTCCCGAAGAGGCGGCACGTGCGGTCGCGCTTCAGCTTCTTGCTCTGCCCATATTCCGCGACGTGCTGGCGAAGTACGACCTTACGGATAATTTCGCTGCGACACCCGAATACGAATCGCTCTATACCGAACTGACGGGCACCGTCCAAATACTCCTCGAACATGGCATTCAATAAGAAAGCGCATCTTCGCCGGAATATCGACGCGCTGAAAACGGCATTCGCGCTCGAACGGGAACAGCGGACGGCCACGGCGGAGGAGCGAGACATACTGGCCGCATACAGCGGCTTCGGTGCGATCAAGGAGGTGTTGGAACCTCCGAAAAACAAACCGGGCAACGATATGGATGCACTCATCTCCGAGTTGCACGAGGTCATAAAAGCCGATACCCCGAACGAGCGGGAATACAAACGCTACACGGAGGGCATCAAAAGCTCCGTGTTGACAGCGTTCTATACGCCGCCGCAGGTCGTGGATGCGATCGTCGGGGCGATATGGCATACTGGCATCGCTCCGCAGCACATCCTCGACCCGAGTGCCGGTACGGGTATTTTCGTTCAGGCGGCTCACGCCCATGATCCGCATGCAGAAATTACCTGTTTCGAGAAAGACCCTGCGACAGGGTTGATTCTGAAACACCTGCATCCCGAAAGCCAGGTGCGCCTACAGGGCTTCGAGCGCATCGAACCCAAATATGCCGGCCATTACGACGTGGCCGTCAGCAATATACCATTCGGGGACGTGGCACTGTTCGATCCGTTTTTCTCGACCCATACTGATCCCGTGCGGCGTCAGGGCACACGCACGCTCCACAACTACTTCTTCATGAAGTCTGTCGACACGGTACGCGAAGGCGGTCTGGTCGCCTTCATCACTTCGCAGGGTGTGCTCAATGCCGAGCAGGGTCGGCCCGTGCGCGAGTGGCTGATGAAGCGGTGCGACGTCGTGTCGGCTGCGCGGTTGCCCAACAATCTGTTCTTCGACCATGCCGGAACGGAGGTCGGCAGCGACCTCATTATTCTACAAAAGAAAACTCTTACGGGCGAGCTGTCTCCGCGACAACTGGATTTCATCGAATCCCGCAAGCTGTCGAACGGCATTCGGGTAAACAACCTGTTCCGAACATTCGATCGGGTAATCCATACCGATGTGAAGGTCGGCACAGACCCCTACGGAAAGCCCGCAATGGAGTTCACGCATACGGGCGGCACGTCGGCCATTGCTGACGAGTTGCGGCGCATGCTCTCGGAAGACCTGCGCGTGCACCTCGACGTAGGTTACTACCGGTCTCATGCTCCTGCCGACGAGGTGCGGCAACAAGCTTCGCTACGCCCGCAGCAAGCACGGACGGCCTCTGTCGAATCGGAGGAAGCCCGCCTCGCCGTCGCCGAAATGGCGGCACAAGGATACAGCCTCGACACCGAGACGGGAGAGCTTACAGCCCTCGACGAAACTATACGGCAAGTGGAGGAAAATTCTCCGTCGAAAGAAGACTTGGCCGAGTTCGGGGCGTGGGCTGCGGAAAAGGAGCGGCGAATATGGGAAGCCGACCCGCCGCAACCAGAAGATTTCAGAATCGCAGAATCGGCCGATACGGAGGTGCAGGCGACTTCGGAGCCCGTACGACAACCGATCGCCGACCCCATTGGTTCGCTTTTCGACATGCCGGCTGCATCGCAGCCCGCTCAAACGGTCGCGCCGCAGGAGCCGCTGTTGACGCTCTACGATCTGTTCGGCTTCACCGAGCAGGAACGCAGTCAGACCCTCCCCAAACGCAGGAACCGCCGTACACCAGCTCGAAAACCGACCGGCCAGCCGTTGATGTTCGACCAACCTGCGCCGTCGGAGCCGCAGCCCGCCGCTCTTGTTGCAGAGCAGCCCGCACTGTCGGAGCAAGAGGACTACGACCCTGAAAAGCTGTATGCAAGTCTGAACTGGGAGGAGAACCCACCGATAAACGGATTCTACCAGATGATGATGGGGCTTACTCCCGAGCGGCGGGCGAAACTTCGACAGGAGCCCGCCGAACGTCGGGAACAGCGGGCAGCGCAAGCGCCGCGTGCCGTATCGCCCCGCACGCAGGCCGATACGGATCCGCGCGCTTTCGGCGGAGAGATGCTATCGCACTACCGCGAAGGGACACTGGCGATGGATGAAAACGGTCGTGTCGGCTACCTGCGCGACCTCGATGCTCTGCGTCCCATGTTCCACCCGCTGAGTCTCTCACCGACACAGCGCTCGAAAGCCTCTCTCTACATCGAGATACGCGACACCTATTTCCACCTCTACGACAACGAGGCGCAGGCACAGACGGAGAATCCCGCCCTGCGCGAGATGCTCAACCGGCTTTACGATGACTTCACGGAGCGTTTCGGTCGGCTCAACGACAAACGCAACCTCGACCTCATCAAGATGGATGCGCGGGGAACGGAGATGCTGTCGCTTGAACGCTACATCGACGGCAAGGCCCGCAAAGCCGATATTTTCGACCATCCCGTAGCTTTCAACCCCAACGAGATCACCCATGCCGAAGATGCGAACGAGGCACTGGTCGCCAGTCTGAACAAATATGGGCGGGTCGACTTGGAGTACATGGCTTCGCTCACGGGAGCTACGCAGCCGCAGATGCTCGAAGAACTGAAAGGGCGCATTTACTTCAATCCCCTCATCGACCTCTACGAGATCGCCGACAAGTTCATCGCAGGCAACGTCATCGAGAAAGCCGACCGGGTGCAGACCTTTCTGAATCAGCACCCCGACGACGAGGCGATACGGGAGTCGCTCGAAGCATTGCGGGCGGCGGCCCCGAAGCCCATTGCTTTCGATGACCTCGACTTCAACTTCGGCGAGCGGTGGATACCCAAAGGCGTCTATGAAAAGTTCGCCTCCTCGCTGTTCGATACGGAAGTCAAGGTGAGCTATGCCCCCGACATCGACGAATACAGCGTCAAGGCCTCCTCGCTGAACGCGAAGATTCTGAACCAGTATGCCGTCGATTCGCAGAGCCGCAAATACAACGGCATCCATCTGTTGAAGCACGCCCTGCAAAATACCTCGCCCGACATCACCAAGAAGGTAACGAAGCTCATAGACGGGGAGCTGAAAGAGGTCAAAGTGCGCGACGGCGAGGCCATACAGCTCGCCAACAGCAAGATCGACGAGATACGCAACGCCTTTCCCGACTGGCTGCGCGAGCAGACGCCCGACTTCAAGGATCGGCTCACCGACCTCTACAACCGCACGTTCAACTGCTTCGTGCGGCCGCAGTACGACGGCTCGCACCAGACGTTCCCCGACCTTGATCTGAAAGGGCTGGGCATTCCCGATCTCTACCGCAGTCAGAAGGATGCCATCTGGATGGACAAGATGCTCGGCGGCGGCATCATCGACCACGAGGTGGGCGGCGGCAAGACCCTCATCATGTGCTGCGGAGCCTACGAGAAGAAACGCCTCGGACTGGCCAACAAACCTCTTATCATCGGGCTGAAAGCCAACATCCACGAGATCGCCCGCACGTTCTGCACGGCTTATCCGAATGCGAAGGTGCTCTATCCCGGCAAGGAGGATTTCACGCCCAAGAACCGCGAGCGCATCTTCAACCTCATCAAGAACAACGACTGGGACGCCGTGATTCTCTCGCACGAGCAGTTCGGCATGATTCCCCAGTCGCCGGAAGTGCAGCAGGAGATTTTGCAGGCCGAGCTGGACAGCGTGGACGAGAACCTCGCCGTGCTGCAATCGCAGTGGCGGGAGGTCTCACGCGCCATGCTCAAAGGGTGTATCAAGCGCAAGATGAATTTGGAGGCCAAGTTGAAAACCGTCATGCACACGCTCGAAACGCGTAAGGACGATGCGGTGGATTTTAAGCTGATGGGCATCGACCATATCTACGTGGACGAGAGCCACAAATTCAAGAACCTGACCTTCACCACGCGCCACGACCGCGTGGCGGGACTGGGTAACCCCGACGGGTCGCAGCGGGCACTCAACATGCTCTTCGCCCTGCGTACCATACAGGAGCGCACGGGGCGCGATCTGGGAGCTACGTTCCTCTCCGGCACGACCGTTTCCAACTCCCTGACGGAGCTGTATCTGCTGTTCAAATACCTGCGTCCGAAAGAGCTGGAGCGGCAGAACATCCGCACGTTCGACGCGTGGGCGGCCATCTTCGCCAAGAAGACCATCGACTACGAGTTCTCCGTAACCAACGAGGTCGTACAGAAAGAGCGGTTCCGCTACTTCATCAAAGTCCCGGAACTGGCAGCCTTCTATTCGGAGATCACCGACTATCGTTCGGCCGAGGACATCGGCATCGACCGTCCGCAGAAGAACGAGATACTCCACAACATCCCGCCTACGCCCGAGCAAGAGGAGTTCATCGGCAGGCTGATGGAGTTCGCCAAAAGCGGCAAGGGCGAGCTGCTGGGACGTGCCCCGCTCTCCGAACGGGAGGAGAAGGCGAAGATGCTCATCGCTACCGATTATGCCCGCAAAATGTCGCTCGACATGCGCATGATCGACCCCGACCGCTACGGCGACCACGTGGACAACAAGGCCAGCCACTGCGCCAAGATGCTCGCGGACTACTATCGCCGTTTCGATGAACAGAAAGGTACGCAGTTCGTATTCTCCGACTTGGGCACCTACAAAGGCGGCAGCGACTGGAATGTTTACTCCGAAGTGAAACGAAAACTGGTCGAAGATTACGGCATTTCGCCGAGCGAGGTGCGGTTCATACAGGAGGCGACCACCGAGAAGTCCCGCAAGGCCATGATCGCCGACATGAACGCCGGACGCATCCGCGTGCTGTTCGGCTCGACCGAGATGCTCGGCACGGGCGTGAACGCACAGAAGCGGTGCGTGGCGATTCATCATCTCGACAGCCCGTGGCGGCCCAGCGACCTCGAACAGCGCGACGGCCGCGGCATCCGCACCGGAAACGAAGTGGCGAAGCACCATGCCGGCAACAAGGTGGACGTGATTCTGTATGCCGTCGAGAAATCGCTCGACGCCTACAAATTCGGACTGCTGCACAACAAACAACTCTTCATCCGCCAGCTCAAGACCAACGACATGGGCAGCCGTACGATCGACGAGGGGGCTATCGACGAGAAATCAGGCATGAACTTCTCCGAATACGTCGCCATCCTTTCGGGCAACACCGACCTGCTGGAAAAAGCCCGTTTGGAGAAGAAAATCGCCACGCTCGAAAGCGAGCGTCAGGCGTTCGTGCGCGGCAAGTCATCGAGCCGCTACAAGCTGGACACCATTTTGTCAGCCATGAAGAATAACGACGCCAAAATCGAGGGCATAAGCACGGACTTGGAACATTTCAAAGCCCGAGTGCAGCTGAACAGCGACGGCTCGTACCGCAATCCCGTGAAACTCGACGGCCTCGAAACCTCCGACCCGAAGCTCATCGGCAAGCAGTTGAACCATATCGCCGCGACGGCCCGAACGGGCGGTGAGTTGCAGCCCATCGGAAGCCTCTACGGATTCAACCTGCTCGTAAAGAGCGAAACGACCGAGAAGGACGGATTCGACCTTACGCAGAACCGTTTCTATGCGCGCGGCGAAGCCGACTACCTCTACTCCTACAATCACGGTAACATTGCCGCAGATCCGCGTTTGGCTTCGCTCAACTTCCTGCACGCCCTTTCGACCATCGAAACAGTTTTTGAGAACTTCAAGAAGAAGAACGAGGAACTGGCCAAAGATATTCCCACCCTGCAAAACGTGGTGGAGGGAACGTGGCGCAAGGAATCCGAACTGGCGGCACTGCGCGCCCAAATGACGGAGTTGGAGCGCAAAATTCAACTGTCGCTGAAACCTATCGAAGAGGAGGCGGAGGTGATAGAAGAGACTGCGCTGATGGAAGATAGTCCGCGACATACGCAGCTGAAAGAGCGCGGACAGCCTTTTATTCCGTCGCGCCTGCAACAGATAGCCGATGCCTCCGGCGGACGTATCGTCATCGGGCGTGTCGGGACGCAAATCAAAAACGAATCCGGCGCAAACAAGGGCATCAAGATGTAACGACAAAGCCGACGGCAATACCGTCGGCTTTTATTTATACCGAATCATATTACTCTCCGATTCGGCTTTTCAAATCCATGCGTTCGTGCAGGATTCTCACGATCTCTACGGCACTCTCGGAAACCTTCCGATAGAAAACGATGTGTTTGCCCGTTCGGTATCCGTATAATTCGGCCATGATTTCCGCGTACTCCCGGCCCAACGGTCGAGAACTGTCGTCTATTTGACGGCAGGTGGCCACGAGCAACGCATAATATTTGTCGGCTTGAGCCTCAGACCATGTTTCAACCGTGTAATTCCAGATGTTCGTGAGGTCTTCTACGGCCTTGTTCGAGAAAAGCAGATCAGCCATTTTTCCGCTGCATTTTCAACGTTCGCAGATGTTGCTCGGGATCGAACCCTACGGCGATGCCGCTTCTCACGCCCTCGTCGATTGCGCTCTTCAACGCCACGACACTGTTTTCCTGCTCCTCCAAAAGCCGCAGGCCGGCGCGCACGACCTCGCTGGCATTGTTATAACGTCCCTGCGCAATCGTGGACTGGATAAAATTCTCGAAATAGGCTCCCAAAGCTACCGATGTCGTTTTCATAATTCAACTCCTTTTCCGCAAAGTTACCAATATTTAGTAACGCAACAAATTTACGGCCGATTTTATTATCTTTTTCCGAACGAATTATTCTCCCGCTCCTTTTTCAGTTTGCGAAAATTGCTGAAATTACGCTCGATGAACCGCAATACGTCCGATTCGCGATAGAACGTCTTGTGATAGATCATCTGGTATGGCAAATCCCCGGAGGTACGATACCGTTGCAGCGTGCGTTTCGAGATGTTGAGCATCTTGCACAAGTCGTAATTATCCAGCAGCCTGTCGCCGTCGGGCAAAACGGAGAGGCTTTGCTCCGCGACGGGTGTGCACAACTCTTCGATGTGCTCCAACCGCTTGGCGAGACGCTGCATCCAGTTGTCGAAATACTCCCTGTCCAACATCATGGCCGCCTACTCTTTACACAGGTTTATAGGCATTCGTTCTATTTTTCCGATGAGTTCTTTGTAGACTTTCGATCCGATAATAATTTCTTTCATAATCCTTTGTCGTTTTGTTTGTTACAAAGGTCGATATTATTTGATACGGTAATAACGAGGTCGGTACGACTTTTTTGCGATAAAATATTCTGCTGATACAATGATTGTTATGTCGATAAAGGAGTTCTGGCGGCAATAAAAAACGTAAATTCATGTCGAAATAAGGCAAACACCGATGTCGGTAATCGCGATTATGGATGGCGGAAACCATCCATAATTTCATAAAATACTTATTTGGGTAATCATCTGTCCCGTTTTTGATTCGACTATTTCTCCATGCGTTCGATTAAGGCCACTTTCAAACTATCGAGAAACGGAGTTTTCGTATTGCGAATCCGCATGTCGCTGAATGTTCGGGAAATATTCTTGTCCAATTCAATATTGAATACTGTTTGCAAATACTCGACAAGCTGTGTCATGGGGACATTACCGAACACCTTTCTGCTATCGCATGCGAAGATCAATTCGTGAAGATCCGTTTTTTGAGCAGACCATGTAATGCGTACTCTGGGTAGCGACAACGACGACCAGTGGTTCTCCAACCCGTCCAATTCTTTATTCAGATATTCCGTAAGAGACTCATTTGCCAACAACCGAGCTACGGTGAAATCACAATTGGTCGAAAACATCGGATCGCGTTCATAATAAAATGAATCGAAATAAAGAGCGACATCGGCGTGTCCGCGAAGATAATAGATCGAATCCAGATGGGTAAGCCCTGAACGGTAATAACGGACAAAATCGGAACGTTTGGAGTTATAGCGATTGATGCCTTTAATCTCATCAATCAAATACGCTCTTTGCGATTCGACGCCTTCCGGTCGGTTCATTTCGATGTTATAAACTTTCCGCCAATAAATCAACCCGAAGCACAAACGGGGTTTGATTTCTTTGAAAAAGTGTATCTCTTCCGCATCATCGTGAAAGGTATAACCGGCAATGAAATTTTTTAATCGGTTGAAGGCTTCGGCATAAACGAGTGAGGCATCGTGCGATTTTTTCATGATGTTCAGATCGGATGACAAAATCGGTTGTAGTTTTTTGTCCATCTCGCATTTCAAATGTTCGATAAATGTAACCATAGCTTTGTGTTTAGGATTGGTATTTAACAGAATTGCATAGAATAAGGCGTGAAATCATTTCCACGCCTTATTCGAGCTCATTAAATTCTATTATTTATTGAATATGCAAAATACACTGGGTATTAGCTTTTTATAAGTAGCATATACCGCATAAAGTAATGGATTTTGAATTTTATTAGGTATTATAACTGCAAAATTTTATGTATTTGCTTTTACTATTCCGTTGACAGGATCGAACCGCACGCCGTCGTTGCTGAAGAGCCGCTCGATATGGCCGCTGCGGGCCATCTCCGCCGTCGGGAGACAGTGTAGCTGCGGCGGGTCGATAAGTGCGATGCTGTCGGCGAGCGACAGGGCGATGTCGAGTTCGTGGGTGGAGAACAAGATGCACTTGCCCTCGTCGTGCGCCAATCGCGCCAGTAGCGAGCAAAGTTCGTAACGGTTGGGCAAGTCGAGGAACGAGGTGGGCTCGTCGAGCAGGATGACGGGCGTCTGTTGCGCCAGTGCGCGGGCAATCATAATGCGCTGGCACTCGCCGTCCGACATCTTATCCATCGTCCGATGTGCATAAGCCTCCATTCCCACCGAGGCGAGCGACCGTGCCACGATCTCCTTGTCGGCATCCTGCATCCGTCCTATCCAGTCGGTGTAGGGAGCACGGCCGACGGCTACCACGTCCTCGCATTTAAGGTTGGCGATACGCGTGCGCTCTGTCGTGACGAATGCCAGCTTCTTTGCCATTTCGTCGGCTCTCATGTCGGAAATATCACGTCCGTCGAGCAGAATTTCGCCCGCATAGCGGCGTTTGAGTCCCGCTATGGCGCGCAGCAGCGTCGATTTGCCCGTACCGTTGCGTCCGATAAGGGCCGTCAGCGAACCTTTCGGAATAGCGGCATTCACTTCGCGAAGCAGTGTGCGTTCGTCGTAGCCGATGGAGAAATCGTGCAGTCGTATCATGCCGTAAAGGATTTGTTGCGCAACACCACCCACACCACAATCGGGATTCCCAATAACGCGGTAATGGCGTTTACGGGCAGGGTAAACAATTTGGAAACGAGGTCGCAAAGGAGCAGCACCGACGCCCCCGAAAGAATGGTACCCGGTACGAGCACGCGGTGGTCGCCGTTGCGGAAGAGCATCCGTGCGACGTGGGGCATGGCCAGCCCGATGAAGCCGATCGGTCCGCAAAAGGCAGTCACCGTTCCGGCGAGCAATGTTGTAGAAAGAAAGAGCAGCCCGCGCGAGCGGCGGATATTCAGCCCCATGGTCACGGCATACTCCTCGCCGAAGAGCAGCAGGTTGAGCGGCTTGATGGTCCATACGGCCAGCAGCAGTCCGACCGCGACCGACGGCACGAGGACGGCGAGCTGCTGCGCCGTCACGTCGCCCAGCGCCCCCATCGTCCAGATGACGAAGGCTTTCAGTGCCTCTTCGCGGCTCAGGTATTGCAGGATCTGCACGACCGCCCCGACGCCCGACGAGAACATCATGCCGAGGATCAGGATGACCATGATGTCCTTGATGCGGTGGCCTACTGCGGCGATTACCAGCAGCACGGCTGCCGCACCTATCCACGCGGCAGCGGCAACGCCTATCGACGAGCCGACGCCGGCAAGCACCACGAGTGCCACGCCGAGGCTCGCGCCAGAACTGATGCCGAGCACGTAGGGTCCTGCCAGCGGGTTGCGGAACAGCGTCTGCATCTGCAATCCGCTGACCGACAGCGCCGCACCGGCCAGCAGCGCCACCACGGCTTTTATAAGCCGTATGTTCACCACGATTTTCGCGGTCGTATGCGGACAGTCGCCGCCAGTCAATGCCGCCCACACGTCGGCAATGGGGATGCGCACAGCCCCCACGGCCAGATCCAGCAGGAAGAGACCGGCCGTAAGCGCAGAAAGCAGCGTAAATAGTATGGCCGAGCGGGAGCGCATTTATTTCACACCTTTTTGAGTTACAAGGATATAGTCAAAGAAGTCGCCACATGTGACCACAATTCGGAACTTTCTTTCTTCTCCAGTATTTCGGTCGACATTTATACGAAGAGACTTTTGCGTTGGCTTTTCCAAAGTCATCCATTCATAAGTTCCAAGTTCACCGGTAGTATGGATGTCTCCTTTACCCTTGTACCAAATGTCTGATTGAGGAATCTCCACTCCAGACAACCACCAAAGACCTTCCGAATTAATGACTTCGCTTCCATTGCTGGCTTCAAAGACTATTTCATGCTTTGATAGACGGATATCATCATCCCAAGCCCCGTCTTTTCTCATTAGATCGTTTTCCTGCTGGGAACAACCCAATAATAGGATTGAGAACAAAAAGATTAGAACATATCTATACATATCATAACCTATTATTTCAGTTGCTTGTAATAGACGAAATCCTCCTCCACGAGTTCGGGGTGAAATATCTTGATAAGGTCGCGCAGCACGAGTTCGGGGTGCACGACGCCCGATTCGAAGTAGTCGTTGCCTCCGGCGGCGTTGGTGCGGGCGTTGTTGTTATAGACGTATCCGTTGCGGAAGCAGCGGGTGTCGGCGAACTTCGGGCAGGCGGCTTTCACCTCGCCGAGCGTGCTCGCCATACCCACGTTCAGCCATAGATCGGCAGCCGAAGCGAGCAGGTATGCCTCCTCCATGTCGACGGGCGTCGAGGCGTTGCCCGTGTTCTTCTTGTAGATATAATCTCCGCCCGCGTCCTCGATCAGCCGCACGGCATAGCTCCCGGCCGAGGGCATGAACCACGAATCGCCGTATGGCATGTTGAGCATGACAGACGGGGCGTCGAGGGCATTCTCCGCCACCCGCTGTTTCAGGGCGTTGTATCGGACGGGAATCTCCGCGAAAACCTTTTCGCCCTCCGCACGTCTTCCCGCGATCTCCGCGAGCGCCACCAACCACTCGGCCTTGCCTAACGGCGACTCTTCGAGGTAGTCGCCGATGTATATGAACGGGATGCCTAATTCGCGCAGTTTCGGTTCCATGCCGCTGGCGCCGTTCACGCCGTAGAGCAGCACGAGATCGGGATCGAGCGACAACAGCAATTCATAGTTGATATTCCCTTCGTAGCCCACGTCGCCGATGCGGTCGCGGCGCGCCTGAATGTCGGGATTGGAGATGTAGTCGATGCCCGATACGCCGACCACGCGGTCGACCTCGCCTATGGCGTCGAGCATGGCGATATGGGTAGAGGACATCGCAACGATGCGCGCGGCATCGCCTTCAAGCACCTGCCCCTCGAATCCCTCGGGAGCGGTTTCGCCGTCGCGGGCGATGAATAACTGCACGGCGATGCCGTCCGCGCCCTGCCACGGATTCGTGACGGTGAGCAGTACGCTTTGTTTGCTGTCTGCCCCCTGAATGTCGAATCCCGAAGCGTATTCGAGCATGTAGACCGGCTTGTCAAAATCTTCGAGCGAAACGCTCTTGCGGCCGCAGGCCGCGGCAGCCATCGTACAGAGCGCGACGACCACCAACTGAATCCATTTCTTCATAGTTCTTTTATTCGTTTCTCATTCTTTTCAAAAAAAGGGGGGGGGACGGGGCTGTTCGTCCTTTCCCCCCCCCTCGATAGCATGGGTGAAATCCGATTAAGTCGTTATGGCAAATAACACTCGGCAGCAAATCTCTATTCAGCCTTTCGGTTTCTGAACATGCAAAAAAACGGCGGCGAAATTTATTTACGAAGGCTTTTCGCAAATGTTTCCGCGATGAAATGGTTTCGCTGCCGTTGGTTATCTCTTTTTGCCCCATTTGGGCGTGATGCCGATGAAGACCTCGAAGTTGATGCCCGGCATGGGGTGCGATAGCACCGATTCGTACTCCTCGTCGAAAATGTTCTTTACCATCAGTTTCAATGAAAAGTCCGACCATTTGAATGACAATCTTTTCTCCAACGACACGTCGCTCATGTAGTAGGGAAGCACCCGCCCGATTTTGGTGGCCGTCTCGTTGCTCGACGTCGTGAAACGCTCGCTGTAATGACACCACTTGTATCCGAGCGACCATGTGCGCCACGTCAGCATTCCGTTCACCGCAGCCGAAATTTCGGGAACGTACACCAACTGCTTGCCTATCGCTTCGTCTGCCCAGTTGATCGGGTCGCCATGGTTTATGGAGGGCGTCCACGAGAAGTTGCCGTCTACCGACAACGCCCAGTCTTCGTTGAACTCGACATTCAGTCCGCCTTTCAGCTCGATGCCGTAGGCGTGCACCTCCTTGATGTTCTTCGGCTCCCAAAACCCCTTGAACGAAGGCAGCCACACGATCCAGTCGTCGATATACGAATCGAACCACGTCGCTTCGCCATGCAGCCGGTATTTCCCGGCTTTGCCGACCGTGAACTCCACGCCGCAGTCGTAGGTGACGCCGTGCTCCTTTTTCAGGTCGGGATTGCCGCCCGGCAGGAAATAGAGGTCGTTCAGCGTCGGAAAACGGTAGTTGCGCGAGACGGAAGCCTTGGCGATAATATTCCCCTTTTTCGACAGCACGCCGTCGAGAAAGAATGCGGGGATAATCGGTGTCCAGTCCTTACCGTACATCTCTTCGCGCAGGGCTATCGACATACCGAACCGCTCGACCGGGCGCCATTTGGCCGATACGTATCCTGACAGTTCGATTCGAGCCTTGTCGTATCCGACCGTAGCCCAATCGCCGCTTTGTGTGATAATATTGCGATCCTGACTTTCCACAAAATGCTGATGCGCCGACACGCTGGCCGTGAAGAGCCATTTTTTGCCGATGGAATACTCCGCTTCGGCCGAGCCGTATACCGTATTGACCCGGCTGCGCGATTCGATCATTCCGGCCATCTCACCATTTCCTAAATCCCGTGAATAATCGTATCCGAGCCAAGTGTGTATATAGCCGACTTTTGCGCCAAGTTTCAAATCTTTAGAAATTCTGTCCCACGACAGAATGCCGCGAAACGTCTGTTCACGCTGCTCGTTGATATAATCCGCATCTTCGCGATAGTCAACATTGAGCATCGGAACGCCGCGTTCCGAATCGAGATACCATGCCTGCAATCCGAATCGGTTTCCCTTTCCGGTGTTGTAGTACACCTCCTGCAAGATGTGGAAATCGCGGAACGCACAATTCTTATTCCGCTCGATCGGGTAATATTCGCCGATGATTCGGTGATCGGCATCGTAAATATTCTCCGTTTTCATGTAATTCCTGTACTTGAAATCGTTGTCCGAGAAGGAGTATACCATGCGTGTCGAACTTTGCCAATGTTCGTCTCCGTAAGTCAGACGCAGGTATTCATCGAATGTTTTCCACATACCGATGCCCTGTACGTATTGTATGTTGAACCCTTTGGCATCTGCTGGTTTGGTGGAGAGAACGACCGAACCGCCCAGACCGCCGCCCGTGGCATTAACCGACGAAGTGCCGTGCAACAACGATGTATTGTCGATGAAGTACGACGGGATCATCGAGAAATCGACCATGCCCAGCATCGGCGAGTTGATCTTCATGCCGTTCCACGTCACTTGCGTATGCGAGGGCGACGTACCGCGGAACGCTACTGTAGAGAGGGTTGCGCGACCGTACTCCTTAACATATATCGACGTGCCGAATTTCAAGGCGTCTGACATCTGAGAGGCGATATTGTCATGCAGCACGCGAGTAGCAATCCGGGTCTCCTGCACGCCGATCTTTTTCAACGGACGGTTGGCGACCACCTCGATCTGGTCTATGTCTATCTGACGGACCTTTCCCGTCGAATCGCGACGCACCGTGTAAGGCCGTTTCGAGCGTTCCTGCGCAAAGACGCCAAATACCGCACAAACAAGGAAAATTAGGGCTAATAATCGCTTCATCGTATTATTATTCGGTATATTTCCCATCCATCATGTCCTGCCACGACGGATTGTAGCCATTGTTCGAGGTCTTCCATCTGCTTGCTTGCAAGGTCCTGACAACGGTTAGGAACGACGAAAAATCCTTCAATGACGGGTTGTAGTTAATCTCTACGGACGCTGCAGATTGTAATCGGGGAAAATCGATCGTTTCGAGAACGGATCCGTTACTCGGATTGTAGCGAGGCGTCCTGCCGATGTAAAGGGCTCCTTCGATTGCTTCTAATTGAGGAGCCGAAATCGTTTTCAATCCGATCAAATCGCCGTCGGGATTCATATAGACCATTCCCCTTACCCGTTTCAATACGGGAAATTCGATTTTACGAAGATCCGGGAGATAGGCATCTTCCCCTATTGCCAGACAATGAGCCGTTGCGGAGAGCGTGCCGTCCCCGATCTCTTCCAATGCAGGCAGCGAGTATTCCGCGACACTCGGAAAGAGTTCGAGCTTGCGCCCGACGCTCCGCAATGCCGGCAGCGGGGAATCGCCGCTGACGGTCAGATCCCGGCCGACACGATCGAGATTGGGACAAAAAGTATCGTGCAAGGTGCTGTTTCCCTCCACGCATTCGAATTCATTGCTTTTGCATCCCACAATATTCAACGCCCCGACAGTCCGGAATCCCGAAACCGCATCGGCCCGGCAATAGAGCTCGCCACTGTATTCGTCCGGCCCGCTCAACCGCTTCAACCCGAATCCGATTTCGATGCCGAGCGTTCCGATTTCATACGGGGTCAAGTCGATTTCATCTATTTCGACATGATATATTCCAATGTTATTGTACAATATGAGTCCGCCGAACCGTTTCAGCGCCGGAAACATCGACCAAAGTCTCGCGCTACCCGAGATTCTTCCGCCGACCGTCTCCAATTTCTGGAAAAAGAATGCGTTATCTTCTACCGTATTCGTAGGCAATTCCAATTGCCCGGTCATCTCTTCCAGCGAAGAACAATCGCAATAGCCTTCTTGTTCGCTGATACCGGACAGCGTAAACGAGACGCAGCGTTTCATCGCAGGAGCGGAGAACTGCCCGCAAATGCAGGCTATTGCATCGGCCGCCTCTAACAACGGAAACGATACACAAGCATTGTTGTTCCAGATCCAGATGTCGGCAGCCAGACGCAAGTTCGGCATATGAATGGTGTGCGTTTGGCTCCCGAGGCTTATATGGATGTTCTGCACCTCTTCCAATACATCGAAATACAGACCGGTGGACGTCATTCCGTATCCGTAGGCATACAGATCGCCGCCGATCCGGCGCAGCGCCGGCATGGAGACCTCTGTAAGATTAAAGGTGTTAATGATGCGGCATTCGCCCTCGATGCTTCGGAGGTTCGGGAACGAGAGCGCGCCGATCTCCATATACCGGATAGTTCCTATTATATTTCCGTTTTCCCTGTTGCCCACGCGAACCGCATTCACGGATTCCAGGCTCTCCATCTTGAAGGTTTTGCAGCGGACGGTATTGTTGACTACAATGTTGCCGCTAATTTTCCGGATTCCGGACAAGGCGGAAACGTCATCGATCGCAATGTCGCTCACATCGTCCGCCTCTCTGCTGACCGTCGTTCCGAGAATCAGCGAGCCGTCGATCACATCTCTGCCCAGCGCTCCGAAAGCATCGACTTCGGCCTGCGTTTTCAGTACGACATCGCCTTCGTGGATGTCGTCGGCCTCGACGCAGGCGTAGGTGTAAACACGCTCCGTGCCCGAATAGGAGGTAACGACGAACCGCTGCTCCTCGTTCCACTCAGAAACAGTCGCCGGATCCGGAGCGATCGTCGACAGTTCGCTCAGTTCGTACTCCGCTGCTGCGCCCGTGAGCGACGTCCCGGGAGCGACCGTGAGGGTAATCCGATCGCCGACGATTTGAGCCTCGTAGTCGTGCGCTCCGTTGTGCAAAACCAGCGAAAAAAGATAATTGTCTGTACCGGCGAACGGGTCGTTCGCATCGTCTGTCTCCGAACATCCCATGCCCAGAAGCGAACAGAGGGAGACGGCAATTGTGAAAATATGGCGTTTCATCATTCCCGTGTATATTTTTTATCGTGCATATCCTGCCATGTCGGGTTGTAGGTGCAGTTAAAGACTATCCAGTTCCGTTCGCTCAACGTTTCGGCAACAGTAGCGAAATCGCTGTAATCCTCGAATGCCGAACCGAGGAGACTGACATAACCGGTCTCCCGGAAATTCGGCACCGATACTTTCTTCACCTTATGGAACGAACGCAGCGACAGCGATCCCGTCTTCTCGAGGCTCGCAAGCTCCAAATAGTCCAGCGAGGTCTGCGTAAGCGGCACGCCCGTGTTGTTGTTGACGATCTCTTCACCTCGGTCACTGTATGCCAAAGCTCCCCGCAGGAACAAAACTCCGTTCACCTGTTTCAGCTTGGGGATGTTGAAGTATTGCAGGTCATTGGACATGAACAAGAAATCCAACCCCACGGTTTCGAGTTCGGGGAAATGGATGTCCTGTATATGTTCGCCGTAGATGCGGATCGTACCCGTCACTTCGCGCAGCGAAGCCAGATAAATATTGCGCACCCCGCTGTGCGACGAACCGGTAAATACCGGATTTTTAACGGTCGAATCCAGACATCCGACCTCTTCGGCTCCCAACACGATTCCGCCGACCGATTCCAGCCCGGAAAGTCCGTCGAGGTTTTCGCCGGCATAGGAATCCTGAATGATGACTGCGCCCTTCACGACGGTCAGCCCACGCAGCGCATTGATATTCGTAATCGGATCTCCGGTATTCGCGGCTGCCCCGATAATCAGATTGCCGCTTACGGTCGTCCGACCCGATCGTCCGAACTCGGTAACGTCGGATTGCGTGTTCAGCACCACGCTTTCGTGATTTTCGCCGTCGATATACTTCACTCGGTAAGTGTATATTCTGTCCTGCTGCGAATAGGATGTCGCCAGAAAGCGGTAGGGCTGCGACCAGTCGGAAACCGATTCGAATTTAGGCTGTACAACGGTATTTTCAGTGACCGTATAGGATACGCTCGCCTTGTCGAGCGAGACATCATAGGGCACGGTCAGGACGATTTCGTCGTCCGATATGACCGCATCATACGACACTCCGTCCTCTGTATGAACCGTAAGCGAGACGATGCGGTTGTCATCGCCCGAAAAGGGCGATACGTATTCTTCTTTTTGACATGATGCAAGCAGCATTCCGCCCGACATCACGATTGCCATGAACTTTCTCATAACTCCGGTTGCGTGGGATTTATGTTTTCATCGTTGAAGCCGCAAACTTCAGTCGAGACCTCCCCGAGCCATCCGCTCTTGGTATTCAAACCGTTGACGACTTTAACGAAATCGATATATTTCAGATTGGCCGGCGTACCGTCCGCATTGACGGCATTCGAAATCCTGAATCCCGTGAGCATCGGTTTGATTCTATCCGAACCGCAGTTGTCGACATATCCCCAATCGTAGGAGGGATTGATCCAATATTCGGCCGAGCCGTTTTCCGCAGCGAGATCGTCGTCCTGATAGTTCCGGGCTTCGAGACAAGTGCCGAACAGTGTATAGCTCTCCTCCTCGACCCAGTTCGGATAGTAGTACGGCTGCTTGTGGTACGCGATCAGATAGTCGACGCAGCCGCTGGCGCCGTAGTTGTCTTTCCAGGGTACGTCCATTTGCAGCCCCTCAGGCCGGTAATATGTCACAGCATAGAATTGTTTGGTGCAATCCAGCCCGTATTCGCTATGTTTGAGTTCATACCACTCGTCATCGGGCAGTCCGTTCCCATTCGTGTCCTGACTTACCCATACGATGCCGGGTTCCGAACTGCCCTCGAATTGGTTTCCCGTCACGGCGAAATTATACTGTCCCTCGATATTGTCGATGCTGTGGTCGAATCCGACGATCAAGTAGCCGCCGAACCCGCCGAGCGTGACATAACCGCCGTTGACCAGCGTACTCTTCGCCAGGTCGTTGGCCTGCCTCATCGTAGTAGTGGTAACGTGTTCGTCCACGAACTGCCCCGGTGCTGCGAGGTACTCCAATACCGAAGCGATTTTCGGAGAACTGCCGCTTTGCGGAGATCTGTAATTGCTGCCTTCGCGGGCCGTACAAACTACCGTACAGTCGAGCGATGTCGTATATTCTCCGCCTCGGGTGATGTTGCGGGTGATCCGCCGAGCCGATTCATCTTCGTCCGGCTCCTCGTCGGTGACGGTCAGGGTCAGACGGTATTCACCCTGCGCTTCGGGAGTGAAGGCGTAGAGCAGATCGGTCGCATTCGGTATTGCGACACCATCGAGGCTCCACTGATACCGCGGCTTGTTGCCGTTGAACACATACGGACGCAAGTAGATCGTGCGACCTTCGGGAACATATTTAACGACTCGTTCGTCGTAGAGTTTGTACATCGGGGCGGGGTAAACGATCCGAACGGCAATTTTGTCCACGACGTTGATGCGGAACGTCTTGGTCGCATCGCCGTCTTCGTTCTCCGCACGGAGCGACAAGGTGTAGGTTCCCAACTCCTGTTCGCAGAACTCGTAATCTTTCTCGAAACCGACCTGCTCGTCGTTCAACATCCAAACGAATGTCGCATCTTCGGCGTTCTGAACATCGGGACTCAACAGATATTTTTTACCGGCAACGACATCCAGTCCGGTCGTCGGGACGACGAGCGAAATGACCGGAGGGGCGAGCGCCGCCACCTCGACTTTCAGCTCTTCGGACGCGGAGCCGTAGTGTGTGGTTACGTCCAGCCCGATGAAATAGCCCTCCTCGTTCACCTTGTCGAACGTGTAAATGAGCTGCGGATCGGTCGATATGATCTCGCCGTTGAGTTTCCATGTGTAGATGGCGCCTTCGGCATTCTCGTAGGACGGTGTAATCGTGAACTCCTTGCCGACTTTGACCTTGTAGATCGCAGTTTCGCTGTCGAGCGTGATTTTCGGTGCTTGCGGATTGAACTGCACGATGTCGTCATCGCTGTTGCAGGCGGCAAGCATAGCAGCGAGAGCCGTCAAACATGATAGAAGTCGTATTTTCATATTCATCGTTGTTATTTCCAACAAAATGCCCCCGGGATGATGCCGACCTTGAATTCGTCGAGCAATTCACCCTCGGGCGAGTAGCGGAGAATTACACCGGGCTGCACGTAGTCGATCGCATCGGCTACATATACCTCGGAATTGACCGGATTGACCGTAAGTCCGTAGAACATTGTCTCCTTGTATTTTATGAACGGGCGCAACGGAAACCGCTCCGCATCGACCGGCAGCCGCCATACGTCGTGATTGATGAAATACAATGTATCTCGTGTGCCGTTCAGCGTGACCTCCGAGGGGAAATCGCCGAACTCGAACTTGAACTGTTTTTCGATCTTGCGTGTCGCCGCGTCGATGCGATAGAGCGACGGGGCCTCGTGCCCGTAGGGGCTGCCGTCGTACCCGCCGTCCGTTACGGTCCATATCTTGTTGTTCTTGTCCATGACCAGCGACGTGGGCTGAATGCCGACGGTGATTTGGTCGCAGACCTCGTCCGTTTCGGTATCGATCACGAGGATCCGATTCTGGTAACTCCAACAGTTGGTAAAAACATACTTGTCGTATTGCACCATCTGTTCCGTGGAACCGGTCTTGAAATTCATGTCGGTCTCAACATAGCCGGTGATTTCGAACGTACGGGGATTGATGATATATATGCGCGGATCCCATATTTGAGTGACATAGGCTTTTTCGTCGCTCAAAAAATGGATGTATCGCGGAGAGGTAAAACCCGTAATGCGTCCTACCTCCTTGAAAGTATTGATATCTATGGCGAAAATTACCCCCGAGTTGTTGACGACGATCCAGCCGATCCCGTCCCTGATAATCATGGATTGGGCGACGTCGCCGAGCTTTTTCCCGTTGGCACGTGCGAATACCTCATTCTCCACATGTTTCGACTCGGGGTCGTAATAGGACAATGACGCATTGCCGTACATGAAATTGCCCTCGCAGGTAATGAACAGCCCCGAACCAGATACGGCCGTGTTTCCCGTATCGAAATACTCTTTGTCGATAGGGCCGTAGTCCATACAGGATGTCACGAGCGACAACAACAATATCGCCCATGAGCAGGTAAATATCCGCCTTTGTTTTTTCATAATTCTATTAAGCCCGTAAAAGAGACGGCTGTTTAAGCCGCCTCTTTTCGAGCTTTTCCGCTTATGTACTTATTGTGCAAGCGAACTGAGACCGAGTATGGTATACCGGCTCCAACCAGCCTGAGTTTTATAATCATTGACACTCTCGTCGGGTACATAGATCACGCAGTCGGAGGGCACGGCCTCGACGCCCTCGAACATGCCGTCACCGCCGTCGAAGTCTCCCCAACCCTCCATCGGGTCGCCCATATCGGGAGCTTCGGCAACTTTGCATACTATCTTTTTCAGATTCGAGCATCCGAAAAACCAATAGGAACCCCACGTCGCAACACCGATCGTCCACTCCGTTACGGTCGACGGAATGACGACCTCCGCAAGTGCAGGCTGTATGCCCTCGGGGCCGTAACCCATCTGCGGGCAGTAATAGAACATCATTTTGCCGAGTGAAGTAACCCCCTCGGGGAATTCGATCTTTTTCAATGCGATGGCTCCCGAGAAAACCGATTCGCCGCCGACCTTTTTGAGACCTTCAGGCATAATGCAGGACTCCAGTGCCGTGCAGTTCATGAATGCGGCATCAGGAAGTTCGGTAATGTTGCGGGGCAGAACGATCGCTGTCAATTTCTCATCGTATTGATAGTTGCTTTTACCGTAAGATTTGAATTTGGCCGACTCATAATCCGCTGCGCCCAGATTGAGGCTGTATGTTCCGATAACGAGTGCATCCCATGCTTCCAGATCGGACGCGGTGATCTTGCCTCCAAACAAGGTTTTCACAGCAAGTGTCGAGAATGCTGCCGCAGGTGCCGTCTCGCTCCACTCACCGCCATCGATCCGGTACATAACGGTCGGATCGCCGACCTCGACACTCAGTTCCGCCATGCAGGAGTAGTTGCCGGTCATACCGATCACCGCAATCACCCCCCCCCACTCGGCGTATGCGTTCTCTTTGACAGGTGCCGTAACTGAGAGCGAGTTTCCGTCGATCGACACTTTCCAGCCGTCGGGCTTCGTAAAGGTCGTCTTCTCCACGCCGGTAAGCGTCAGAGAGAAAGTCTTCGTCTCACCGTATCCGAAATCGGCCGTTTCGGCCGAAATCACGATGCTCAGCTTGCCCTGTATCGGGAGGTAGATCGTACCGCCGCCCGTGAGGTTGAGAACGACCATCGTCCCATCTTCCGAAAGCTCGGAACCCGAGAAGATGGAGGTCGAAGCATCGACGCCCGCCTTGATCGGCTGGTCGTTCGCATCGAGCAGTCGCGTGCCGTTGACCGTCCAATAACCGTCGGCATCCACGCCCATCTCGGGGGTGACGCCGTCTTTCCCGGTTACGGGGATGCGGTCGCTCGTGCCGGGAATCGTGAGCCACGACTCCACACCGTCCGTCGTAAGCGTCCAGTAATAAACGCCGTTGCTTTCCTTGATGCCGATGATCGGCGCATCCTGTCCTGCATTTCCGGGTGCACCGTCCTTGCCGTTTTCGATCGTAATGCTCGTGCCGTCGTTGAACGTTAAGATGCAGCCGTTTTCCGTCTTCGCATAATCCGTGACGTACTTACCCGATTCGAGTTTACCGACCGCCGTCTGTAACTTGGACAGATCCGAATTCAGTTGATCGATCTGAGATTGGAGATCATTGATCTCTTTCCAGATCGCCGTGTCGTCGTAATCGTCGGAACAACCTTGCATTCCGAAACACGCAGCGAGTCCGACGAATGCAAATAAAAACAATTTCTTTATACGCATAAGATATATCGCTTAAAACTTTTAAAACTTGATCGACAAGCTGATGGGGCTGTCTAAGACTTGTCAAACAGCCTCATTCAGCTAAATCTACTCGTAGAATTCATCGGAATTGTATTTTTCCAACTGGTCGCTCGTCACATAGTTGAAAACAGTCGGAGCCGACAATGTGGTATCGAAATTCTCCCAGAAGAAGATTCCAGCCGTGAAACGCTCGTCACCCTGAAATGTCTTGACACGCTCGAAAGAACTGTTTACGTCGAACACCTGCAAAGCGCACGTATTGCTGAAATTTTTGTTGTCGGTATTACCATAGACCGTCGAGCCCACATAAAGATAACCGGTCGAAGGATCGACGGCAATGCCGTTATACATAATGGAACCGGCATCGTCGACGGCATCCGTAAATATCGAACCGAGCTGCGCAGTTGTTGTTCCTGAAAGAGCATATTTATACACCACACCGCCCGACGTCGCGTAGAAGATGCTGTTGTTATAGTAACTCATCTGCGCAGAATTCGAATAAGTCGAGAAATTCAGCGTAACAGTCTTCGTATTCGTTTCACTAATGGCGGCCGAATCGCTCGTCGGGGTGATAATATATAATGTACCATTGGTATATGCGTACACCTTGCCTGCGCCCTTGATTACCCCTTTGAATGAGGAACCGGAGCCTACTATGCCGATTCGTTCATTGGTAGAGGTCTTATATACGACAAGACCCTTGTTCGAGCAAATATACAGATAACCGTTCGCAACCACCATAGGAGTCGCTGCCGGCGTGGCGGAAGGTGATGTAGTGGAAGAGATCGTTTCGTCGTCGTCGACAGACAAGGAGAGCCGTGTCGGATTCACATCGTCGGCACTATTGAAACAGTACACGAACTGACCACGGTAATTCGGGCCGGATGAGCGTACATAGATTTTATCGGCTGCAGCGACTGTAATATGTGTCGGGTTGATAACGGAAGTCGGGGTTTGATACCGATCCGTTACGGTAAAATTCGAAGCATCGACCGTTACGATCGCTCCCGGACCGTTACCTTTCGGATAATTCTGACATACGACATACAACGTATTACCGAAAAGCGACAAGTCTTGCGCCACATTCGCATAGCGTTCTCCTCCGACTTTCAGATAATACTTACCGTCGTTTCCGACGAAGTTCAAAAATCCATTTTCCGTAGTCATATTACCCTCCTGCAAAACGAGAACTCCTTTCGATTTAGAATTGTTGAATACCGCAGTTGCGGCACGAGTTCCAAGATCACCATCGCTTTGCAGAGGCTCTGCAAAATAATCGTCATCCGCATTACAAGCGGAGAACGTTACGGCGGCCATTGCAGCAATGGCCATTGCCATTAATCTGAAATTCTTTTTCATAACCTTGTTTATTAACATTAAATGTAAACACACGTCAAGCCCATTCCCTGCGACGGATTCGCAAGAACGGGTATGGATAAGTTATCAAAAAGAAATGCGAGGTATCGTCGTCAAACCTTGTTTCATTTTGATCGAGCGCCAATTACCCGTGGTCGCTGAATCGCATTGCTCATCAAGCAGGTCTTCTGACTCGTCCCATTTGTCGCGCCTTCCCAGTTTACACCAGTGGCAAAGAGTGCGACAAACATTTGCGGGGACTTACAGCTGCAGGTACAGCTCGGATTTTCACCGAATTCCCTTTTAATTCCATGCAGGCGGTACGCCTACGGAAACTTGACTGGTACAAAGGTAGCATTTTTATTCTTTCGTTCTACTCTTTTTCTGATTTTTTGTTCAATTTTTTAATGGGTATAATCTATATTTATTTTGTAAGCACTTGTTTTTCATATGTGGAAACGCCGATATGGCTTGTAGTAGAGAATCGCGGCATCATCTAAAACAAACGGAGGTCGCCAGAAAGTGAATTGCGCAACGGCGCAGGGAATGTTCCGTATCATTCAGTCGATCCCGTCGCCGAAAGCGGAGCCATTCAAGCAGTGGATGGCTCAAGTCGCTGCCGACCGTCTCGACCAGATGCAGGACCCCGAATTGTCGATTCAGCAGGCGATGGCCGATTATAAGCAATTGGGGTATTCGGACAACTGGATCAATCAGCGATTAAAAGCGATCGAGGTGCGCAAGGACTTGACCGACGCATGGAAAAAGCGCGGAGTGCAGGAGGGGCAGCAGTTCGCTACGCTGACCGACATAATTACCAATACGTGGTCGGGTTTTACCACACGCGAGTACAAGGCGTACAAGGGACTGCATAAAGAGAACTTGCGGACAACATGACCAACACCGAGCTGATTCTCAATATGCTCGCGGAGGCATCTACCAAAGACATAACCGAGGTAACCGAGCCCCGAACGCTGGCGGCACACAAAGCGGTCGCACGGCAAGGTGGCACGATCGCCCGCAATGCCCGACTGGAACTCGAAGCCAGAACAGGCAAAAAGGTGGTTTCGCGTCTCAATGCCAAACAGGTCTTGGCTGCAAAGAACGCCGAACAAATCGAAATGTCAAAAGATGAAAAATAAATCGTTATAGATATTGCGAATAACGCAAAAAGAATTACTTTTGCAATAAGATTAACGAGTTGTTTGAAATCGTGAAAATGAAGTGATCTTACACACTTTACGATTTACTTATCCATTGCCTTTTTTCACGATGATTTTCTCATATCGCTTGCAGTCAAGCAATTATTTCCCACTGCATTAAAGATACGAATAAGCGAGGGCAAAAGCAAGCTCGCTTGCATTTTGCCGAGCGAGAGTATCTTCGGCGCAGCCAAAGTACGAAAGGTCGGGAGCAGAAACAAGCGTTAGCTTGATTATGCCGAGCGAGAGTATCTTCGGCGCAGCCAAAGTACGAAAAGTCGTGAGCACAAACAAGCGTCGGCTCGCTTTACACCGGTCGAGAAGGGGATCGTCGGCCGGGGCAGTGCTGCAAGAAAACGATTCGGATACGACGAATTTCAAACAATTTATGTATATTTGCGGACTTTACATGACATACGCAGGAACTAACTAAAAAATATAGAAGCATGTGTGGAATCGTCGGTTATATAGGTAAGAGCGAAGCATACCCGATATTGATTCAGGGACTTCACAGACTCGAATACCGTGGTTACGACAGCGCCGGAGTGGCACTTATAAACCACTCGGGGGAGTTGAAGGTGTACAAGAGCAAGGGCAAGGTATCGGCGCTCGAACACTATGCCGAAGACAAGGACACCTGCGGCACCGTCGGCATAGCCCACACGCGCTGGGCGACGCACGGCGAGCCGAGCGACGTCAACGCCCATCCCCACTACTCGCAGTCGGACAACATAGCCATAGTCCACAACGGCACGATAGAGAATTATGCCGTAATAAAGCAGGCGCTTACGGGACACGGCTATACGTTCCGCAGCGACACCGACACCGAAGTCATAGTGCAGCTCATAGAGTATATCATGGAGCAGAACGCATGCTCGCTCTACGAGGCTGTATTGCAGGCTACGAAAGAGATAGTCGGCGCATATGCCATAGCCGTAATAGACAAGGACAACCCCGACCAGATCATAGCCGCACGCCGCAGCTCGCCGCTGGTAATAGGCATAGGCAACGACTTCTACTATCTGGCCTCCGACGCAACGCCGATAGTCGAATACACAAAAAAGGTGGTCTACCTCGAAGACGGCGAAATAGCGATCATCAACCGCGACCAGCCTCTGAGGATCATGACCGAGGAGAACGTCGAGTCGAAGATCAACATCTGCAAGTTGAAGATGAGCATCTCGGAGCTCGAAAAGGGCGGTTATCCCCACTTCATGCTCAAAGAGATATTCGAACAGCCCAAGACGCTGCTCGACTGCCTGAGCGGACGCGTGAGTCTCGACGGCAAGCATGTAGCCATATCTGGCATCATCGACAACAAGGAGCGCTTCCTGCGCGCCGAACGCGTCATAATCGTGGCTTGCGGCACCTCGTGGCATGCCGGATTGATAGGCAAGCATCTCATCGAGGACTTCTGCCGCATACCTGTGGTCGTCGAGTATGCCAGCGAATTTCGTTACAGCAACCCCGTGGTTACCGACCGCGACATCCTGATAGCCATATCGCAGTCGGGCGAGACGGCCGACACGCTGGCGGCGTTGGAGCTCGCCAAGTCGCACGGAGCGTTCGTATTCGGCATCTGCAACGTCATCGGCTCATCCATTCCGCGCGCCACGCATTCGGGCTGCTACATACACGTAGGACCCGAGATCGGCGTAGCATCCACGAAGGCATTTACCGGCCAGGTTACCGTGCTGGCGATGATAGCGCTCGTCGTGGGCAAGCTGCGCGGCACGATCGACGAAGACAAATACGAATTGGTCGCCGGCGACCTGCGTCGCGTGCCCTCGCTCATAAGCAAGGTGCTCGAACTCGACGGCCGCATACGCGACCTGTCGAAGATATTCACTTACGCACACAACTTCATCTACCTCGGACGCGGCTACAACTACCCCACCGCCATGGAGGGTGCTTTGAAGCTGAAAGAGATATCGTACATCCACGCCGAGGGTTACCCCGCGGCCGAGATGAAACACGGCCCCATTGCCCTGATCGACAACGAAATGCCGACCGTCGTCATCGCCACGGCCGACAGCATATACGACAAGACGGTAAGCAACATACAGCAGATCAAGGCTCGCGGCGGCCGCGTAATGGCGATCGTCACGGAGGGCGATACGGTCGCATCGGCAATCGCCGACTACGTCATCGAGATACCCGAGATCACGGAGTGTCTGTCGCCGCTTCTGACGTCGGTGCCGTTGCAGCTGCTGGCATACTACATCGCAGTAAACAAGGGACGCGACGTCGACCAGCCGCGCAATCTGGCGAAGTCGGTAACGGTAGAATAAAATTCCGGACAGAATGGGCATCAACAAAGCCGTATTCAAGTGCAGCTCGCAACGCATTTCGCAAGTCCCGAAGGACGATCTGCGCGACATAGCCTTTATCGGGCGCAGCAACGTCGGCAAGTCGTCGCTTATAAACATGCTGACGGGCAACCGCTCGCTGGCCAAGGTCTCGGGCACGCCCGGCAAGACGAAGCTGATAAACCACTTTCTGATCGATGACAGCTGGTATTTGGTCGATCTGCCCGGTTACGGATATGCACGCGTGTCGAAGAGCGAGCGTGGCGAATTTTCGAAGCTGATAACGGACTACGTGCTGCGCTGCCAGAAGATGCACTATCTGTTCGTGCTGATCGACTCGCGGCTCGAACCGCAGCGCATAGATCTGCGCTTCATAGAGATGCTCGGACGCGAAGGCATCCCTTTCGGCATCATCTTCACAAAGGCTGACAAGCTGTCGGCGGCCAAGCGCAACCGCAACATAGCGCTGTTCCGCTCGACTCTTGCCGAGCAGTGGGAGGAGCTGCCGACGATGCTGCTCTCGTCGAGTGAAAAGGGCATCGGCCGCGACGAAATACTGGCACATATAGCACAATGTTTAGAAGAATGTTGAAAAATCCGGCGCATAATGCGCCGATTTTCTTATACGGAATATTATCTTTGCATTAACATATAACCTAACTCGATATGGCTATCCATAAAATCAAGTTTTTTGCAGGCAGGGGCTCTCGTTACCTTGCCGAGAAAATCGCTGCCGAATACGGTACAAAGCTCGGAGATTCGGATGTTGTGCAGTTCAGCGACGGCGAGTTCCAGCCCTGTTACAACGAATCGATCCGCGGATGCACCGTGTTCATCATCCAGTCGACATTCCCGCCCTCGGACAATCTGATGGAGCTTCTGATGATGGCCGACGCCGCACGCCGCGCCTCGGCTTACCACGTCATCGCCGTAATACCCTACTTCGGCTGGGCGCGTCAGGATCGCAAGGATCGCCCGAGAGTTCCGATCACGGCACGCCTGGTGGCCAACATGCTCGTAGCCGCAGGCGTCGACCGCGTTATGACTATGGACCTGCACGCCGACCAGATACAGGGTTTCTTCGACCTGCCCGTCGACGCGCTCTATGCCAGCGGAATATTCATCCCATACATGAAGGGTCTCAACATCGACGATCTGTCGATCGCAGCACCCGACATGGGCGGTGCTAAGCGCGCCAGCGCCTACGCCAAGCATCTCGGCACGCCGATCATCATATCGCATAAGGAGCGCGCCAAGGCCAACGTCGTGGGCAGCATGACTGCCATAGGCGAGGTCGAGGGACGCAACGTCATCATCGTCGACGACATGATCGATACGGCAGGCACGATCTGCATGGCCGCCGACATGCTTATGGAGCGCGGTGCCAAGAGCGTGCGCGCGGCAATTACCCACCCCGTATTGTCGGGCAAGGCATACGACCGCATCAATGCCAGCGCTTTGGAGGAGGTCATAACAACCGATACCATTCCGCTCAAACAGACCGAGGATCTGCACAAATTTACCGTTCTGAGCGTCGCGCCCATATTCGCCGACGTCATCGAACGCGTACACAACTACAAGCCGATAAGCTCGATATTCTATAAATAGAACCGCGCGACGGCCGCAACGAAAGTCGTTCGGCATCCGTCGCATCGATAGAACGGCCGCGAAGCCTTACCGGTTTCGCGGCCGTATCGTATCACATCCCCGATACACATACTATGCTTTGCTGCGGCATAGCATGAGCGCTCGCACCCGCTCCGAGTATAATCTCTCTACCCTATTCGACCGCTCAGGATTGATCCATCATACCCTATTGTGCATTCCGGGAATAATGCCGACAGCATCATATTATAAAGAACGATACCCGCGCAGATGCGCGGGTATCGATTATTAAGATAAAAGGATAAGCTCCTTTCTGGCCACGTATGTTATGCCACGGGGAAGAACGAGAGCAGAATACCGGCAGCAACGGCCGAACCTATCACGCCGGCCACGTTGGGACCCATAGCGTGCATCAGCAGGAAGTTGCCGGGATTGTACTTCTGGCCCACCGTCTGCGACACGCGTGCAGCCATAGGAACGGCCGAAACGCCAGCCGAGCCGATCAGCGGGTTGATCTTCTCCTTGCTGAACAGGTTTATGACCTTGGCAAGAATAACGCCCGAAGCCGAACCCAGCGAGAAGGCTATCACACCCATGACCATGATCTTAATGGTCTGACCGCTGAGGAACGTTGCCGCCGTAGCCGTAGCACCGACCGAGATACCGAGGAATATCGTAACGATATTCATCAGCTCGTTCTGCACGGTCTTGCTCAGACGCTCCGTGACACCGCACTCCTTCAACAGGTTGCCCAACATAAGACAGCCGATCAGGGGAGCGGCCGAAGGCAGCAGCAGCGAAATGATGATCGTGATGATGATCGGGAAGAGGATCTTCTCGGTCTTCGACACGCTGCGCAGCTGCTTCATCTCGATCTTGCGCTCTTTCTCCGTGGTCAGAGCCTTCATGATAGGCGGCTGGATAACCGGCACCAGAGCCATATACGAGTAGGCCGCAACGGCGATCGGCGCAAGCAGCGACGGAGCGAGTTTAGATGTCAGATAGATCGACGTAGGACCGTCGGCACCGCCGATGATACCTATCGAACCGGCCTCCCAGTAGTTGAATCCGAGAGCCAGCGCTCCGAGGAACGTAGCGAAGATACCGAACTGAGCGGCAGCACCCAGCAGCAGGCTCTTCGGGTTGGCGATCAGAGGACCGAAGTCGGTCATGGCGCCCACGCCCACGAAGATAAGGCAGGGATAGATACCGAGCTTGACGCCCAGATAGAGGTAGTCGATCAGACCGGCCGGGTTGTTCGGGTCGCCGAACAGCCCCCAATGTACATGTCCTCCTGCAAAGAGGTGCTCATGGAACATATTGGCACCGGGCAGGTTGGTAAGCAGCATACCGAAAGCTATGGGCAGCAGCAGCAGCGGCTCGAACTTCTTGACGATAGCCAGATAAAGCAGCACCAGCGAGATCAGAATCATGATGACGAATCCGTAATGCTGCACGAAGCCTTCGAAGCCCTCGGCATCGGCCTTGTCCTGCGGCACACGCGCATAGAAGCCCGTCTCGTCGACGAACTTCGACAGCGTGGAGCCTACATCGAAGATCTTGTCGAAATCCTCGTTGCTCTTCTGCGTATCGGCGCCTGCTACGGCAGCCTCACCGTCAGCGGCGACGGCGGCCGAGGCCGAAGCGGGAGCGGCGAATGTAACCGCAACCAGAGCTACGAGTAACGAAAAGAATAGTTTAACGCTCTTCATTGTTTCAAAAATTTACTGTTTTCTACTCCAAATCGACAAGCGCTTCACCCTGCTGTACGGCCTTGCCCTCCTGAACGTAAAGTTTCTTCACGGTACCGGCGGCGGGAGCGAGAATCTCGTTCTCCATCTTCATGGCCTCCAAAACGATCAGGACATCGCCTGCGTTTACCTTGGCACCCTCCTGTACCTTGACCTTGGCCACGTTGCCGGGCAGCGGAGCCTTGATCGATCCGGCATTGCCCATCTCGACCGTCGGCTCGACGAATGTCTCGGCTGCGGCCGACTTCTTGGAGCGTTTCGGCTTAGCGATCAAGGGCGATGCCACAGCCTCCTCCTTCTCCACTTCGACGATATACGCTTTGCCGTTGAGCTCGATCGAAGCCACGTTATGCTCCTTCTCCGATACGACGGCCTCATAGCTTTTTCCGTTTATCTTGAATTTAAGTTTCTGCATAATAGAGTTTTTGTTTGCCTGTTATTTAAGCTGTTTGGAGATCGCCTTGATCTGCCACGGCGTGTATTCGCTGTCATGACGGAACGTCAGCACGTCGCTCTCCTCGTCGTGGCGGTTATAAAAGAGGTGGAGCGCCATAGCTATGGCGGCCACCTCCTCGTCGGTAATGCCGTCGGCAGCGACCGCCGGCATCGCAATATCGCTTTGAGCCTGAGGCTTCTTCTCGTTGAATGCGATTCCGAAGATCTTGATGACGCCGATCAGAAGCACCAGCACCAGAAAGACCATCGAAAAACTTATCAGCGCGATCAAGCCTGCATTGACCCAATTTACTGCCAATATCATCATGTCTTACCCGTCTTTACAGAGGAATGTTGTTATGACGCTTGGCAGGATTTTCCAGACGCTTGTTCTTCAACTGCTGCAACGCGCGGATCACGCGGAAACGCGTATTGCGCGGCTCGATCACATCGTCGATATAGCCGTAACGCGCAGCGTTGTAGGGGTTAGAGAACTTGTCGCGGTACTCCTGCTCCTTCTCGGCAACGAACTTGGCCTTGTCCTCGGCATTCTCGAATGCGGCCAGAGCCTTGGCCTGCAATACCTCGACGGCACCGCTGGCGCCCATGACGGCGATCTCGGCAGTAGGCCATGCGTAGTTGATATCACCGCGGATATGCTTCGAAGACATGACGATGTAGGCACCGCCGTATGCCTTTCTGAGCGTAACGGTAACCTTGGGAACGGTAGCCTCGCAGTATGCGAACAGCAGCTTGGCGCCGTGCGTGATGACACCGCCGTACTCCTGAGCCGTACCCGGCAGGAAGCCCGGCACGTCGACCAGCGTTACCAGCGGAATGTTGAACGCGTCGCAGAAACGGACGAAGCGCGCAGCCTTGCGGCTTGCGTTGATATCCAGTACGCCGGCCATGAACTTAGGCTGGTTGGCGATGATACCGACGCTCTGACCGTTGAAGCGGGCGAAGCAGGTAATGATGTTCTTGGCGTAGCCGGCAGCAGATTCGAGGTACTCGCCGTTGTCGACGATCGACTTGATGACCTCGGCCATGTCGTAAGGCTTGTTGGGGTTGTCGGGGATGATCTCGTTGAGAATATCCTCCTTGCGTGCGATGTCGTCGGTGCAGTCTACCACGGGAGTCTTCTCCGTATAGTTCTGAGGCATGTACGACAGCAGATCACGGATCAGGGCTATACCCTCCTCCTCGGTGTCGACGGCGAACTGAGCCACGCCCGACTTGGTGGTGTGCATGTTGGCACCGCCCAGCTGCTCCTGCGTAACATCCTCGCCCGTAACGGTCTTGACCACCTTCGGGCCGGTAAGGAACATGTTCGACGTCTCGCGACGCATGATGATGAAGTCTGTCAGAGCCGGCGAATATACCGCACCGCCTGCGCAGGGGCCGAAGATCGCCGAAATCTGCGGGATGACGCCCGAAGCCATGACGTTACGCTGGAAGATGTTGGCGTAACCGGCCAGAGCGTTGACGCCCTCCTGAATACGTGCGCCGCCCGAGTCGTTGAGACCGATGCAGGGAGCGCCGTTGTGCATGGCCATATCCATGACCTTGCAGATCTTGTCCGACATCGAGATCGACAGCGAACCTGCCGTAACGGTAAAGTCCTGTGCGAAGACATATACCAGACGTCCGGCGATAGTACCGTAACCCGTTACCACGCCGTCGCCGAAGGTATGCTTGGCATCCATGCCGAAGTCGTAGCAGCGATGAGTAACGAACATGTCGAACTCCTCGAAGCTGCCCTCGTCGAGCAACATCGCGATACGCTCGCGCGCCGTGTACTTGCCCTTGTCGTGCTGTTTGTCGATAGCTTTCTGTCCGCCGCCCAGACGCGCGGTCTCGCGGTTGGCGATAAGTTTTTCGATCTGATTCTGAATTTCGCTCATAAAACGCTTTGTTATCTTAGTTTGATTATTTGTTCTTGTTCTCGCAAAGCTCCGTGAGAATGCCCTGCGTCGACTTCGGATGCAGGAACGCAATGGTCATGCCCTCGGCGCCCTTGCGCGGAGTCTTGTCGATGAGACGGATGCCCTGAGCCTCGGCGTCGGCCAGCTGCTCCTCGATATTCTCGACAGCCAGAGCCATGTGGTGGATACCCACGCCGCGGTTCTCGATATACTTGGCTATGGTCGACTCCTCAGAGGTCGGCTCCAAAAGTTCGATCTTGGTCTGTCCCAGCATGAAGAATGCGGTCTTTACCTTCTGGTCGGCCACCTCCTCGACGGCGTAACATTTCAGACCCAATACATTCTCCCAATAGGGAACGGCTTCTTCAAGACTCTTTACAGCAATGCCCAAATGCTCGATGTGAGATACTTTCATAGTTTTAGATTTTATAGTTTAACATATGTTTGCTTACGATTTTCAAAAATCATCCAAAGGTAATTTATATATTCGAAACAAAGAAATATTTTCGACGAAATATTTTCAGACCCGCGTCGCCCGGCACGGCACCATAGCACGTGCGGCGCACGAGCCGTATCGGGCGTCGCATCTGGCATGCGCATTGATTTTTCGCCGTTATAGATTGTTTTTCGACAAATAATCGTTAACTTCGCATTGAATAAAACCTGTTGCCATGAAACGGAAACTATGGTTGGCTCTGGCGGCTCTCGTTATGACGACGGCGACGAGCGCACAGAATATCTGTCTGGGCGAGCGTATCCCCGACATGAACATATCGTCGTCGATAGGAGTACCGGTCGAGCAGATAACCACCGACTACGTATGTCTGATATTCATGCACACGGGCAGCGCGCCCTGCGTCGAGGCCGTCAGCTCGTTCGTCGCCGCAGCCGGCATGTACGCCGATCTGCTGAGCGTCGTACTGCTTACCAACGAGCAGAGCGACGGCAGCCGCGACGTGCTGCGACCCTTCGTGCGCGACAATGTGAGCGTCGCATTCGACCGCGACGGGCGCACGTTCGAGAATTTCGGCATCCGCTACGTTCCGTTCGTAGTCGTATACGACACCAAGCGCCGCAAGGCGCAGTGGTGCGGCACCATACGCCAGCTCGACAAACAGAGACTCAATGCCCTGATAATGCAAAAACCGCAATAGAAATGTCATTCACGAAGATAGAACATTACGAAAAAGAGTATCTCGACATGCACCACGACAGCGCACTCAACGTGACCGAGGGCGTCGACGACAAACCCGTAGTCAACCCCCATTTCGTCAGGCGCAAGCGCCGCACCATGTCGGTCGACGAGTATGTCGCGGGCATTCTGGCCGGCGACATAACGATCCTCGCCCAAGCCATAACGCTGATCGAGAGCAACAATCCCGACCACTACGCGCAGGCGCAGCAGATCATCGAGCGCTGCCTGCCCCATGCCGGGCGCTCGGTAAGAATAGGTATAACGGGAGTACCCGGAGCCGGCAAGTCGACCTTCATCGAGGCCGTGGGCAACATGGTAACCTCGCTGCATCACAAGCTGGCCGTGCTGGCTATCGACCCCAGCTCGGAGCGCAGCGGAGGTTCGATCCTCGGCGACAAGACGCGCATGGAGAGCATCTGCAACAATCCCGACGTATTCGTGCGCCCCTCGCCCTCGGCCGGATCGCTGGGAGGCGTGGCACGCAAGACGCGCGAGACGATCGTGCTGTGCGAGGCGGCGGGCTTCGATGTAATATTCATCGAGACCGTCGGCGTGGGACAATCCGAAACGGCCGTACACTCTATGGTCGACATGTTCATGCTGTTGCAGATCTCGGGCGCAGGCGACGAGTTGCAGGGAATCAAGCGCGGCATCATGGAGATGGCCGACATGATGGTCATAACCAAGGCCGACGGCGAAAACATCCACAAGGCGGAGCTTGCCAAGGCGCAGTTCCAAGGGGCGCTGCACCTGTTCCCGCTGCCCGATTCGCAGTGGCGCGCCAAGGTATATACCTGCTCGTCGCTCGACGGCACGGGTCTGGAAGAGGTGTGGAAAGGTGTCGAGGAGTATCTCGACTTCATACAGGCCAACGGTTATTACGACGACAACCGCAACCGCCAGAACAAATACTGGATGTACGAGACGATCAACGAGACATTGAAAAGCAGCTTCTACAACAATCCGCAGATCGAATCTCGCATCGCCGAGGTCGAGCAGCGCGTCCTCGAAGCGAAACTCTCGTCGTTCATCGCAGCCAAAGAGCTGCTGGATATATATTTCCAAAGAGAGGATAAATAGACCTAAATACTTCGGGCGGCACGCAAGCCGCCCGAATTGCTTCATACCCGACAGGCACTGCAACGGCCGTCGCCGTCGTACGATTCCGTTCGGCACCGGACTCCTCCCCCCCCAAGAGGAGCATATGGTCGCTGCGCTATAAGTGTAGTATTGGAGAGTACCCGCACGTGCTCCGCGCATAACCTGCAAACGGTTTCCGTTTGTTCAATCTCAGCCCGACCGTTTTCAACATAGCGCAGTTGAACAAGCATTCTTCCAGTCTGTCCCGATGAATGCGCAGCAGACAGCGAATATCATGAGATGCTGACTAAGAATCGTTAACTATTTTGTTCGTCAAAAGCGGCATTATACACAACGCAACGACGGAGTGAGACGATGGGTTGTACTCGACGTACTGCCCATTGCCGAGCGACGAGGCGCGGCAATAAAATACCGCATTATGAGATGCAGCTTAAAAACCACTGCCAATTTTTTCGTCAAAAGCGGCATTATACAACGCAACGACGGAGTGAGACGATGGGCTGTACTCGACGTAATGCCCATTGCCGAGCGACGAGGCGCGGCAGCAAAATACCGCATTATGAGATGCAGCTTATAAACCACTGCCAATTTTTTCGTCAAAAGCGGTATTATACCACGCAACGACGGAGTGAGGCGATGGGCTGTACTCGGCGTACTGCCCATTGCCGAGCGACGAGGCGCGGCAGTAGAATGCCGCTTTTCACGAACAAAAATCAGTATTGCTCCTGCTTATTGGGAAAACTCCCGCTCTTGACATCGCCTACATAACTGGATACGGCAGTAGATATGACGGAGTGGAGATCGGCGTAACGGCGCAGGAAACGGGGAGAGAAATCCTGAGTTATGCCCAACAGGTCGTGGACGACAAGCACCTGACCGTCGACACCGCCGCCGGCACCGATGCCTATGACGGGAATAGATACCTCGGCGGCAACGCGCGAGGCAAGATCGGCCGGAATCTTTTCGAGCACTATGGCGAAGCATCCCGCCTGCTCCAATAGATGTGCGTCGTGCAGTAGCTTTTCGGCCTCGGCCTGCTCCTTGGCACGGACGTTATAGGTGCCGAACTTATGTATCGACTGCGGCGTAAGGCCGAGATGTCCCATGACGGGGATGCCCGCCGAGAGGATGCGCTCGACCGACTCCATGACCTCCGCGCCGCCCTCCAACTTGACGGCATCGGCCTCGGTCTCCTTCATGATGCGGACGGCCGAGTCGAGTGCGACCTTCGAGTTGCCCTGATAGGTGCCGAAGGGCAGGTCGACGACCACCAGTGCGCGGTTTACGGCACGCACGACAGAGCGCGCATGATAGATCATCATATCCAGAGTTATGGGGAGTGTGGTCTCGTAACCGGCCATTACGTTGGCAGCCGAGTCGCCGACCAGAATCACGTCTATGCCTGCGGCATCGACGATCTTGGCCATCGAATAGTCGTAAGAGGTTAGCATCGCTATCTTCTCTGCGCGACGTTTCATCTCCGTAAGGCGGAGCGTAGTCACGGCTCTGACAGAACTTTCTACTGACATCGGATTTTATTTCTTTAATAACAATAGGCCGCAAATGTAGTAAATAAATCGATACGGCAAAACTATGCGCGATCTATCGCATCAATGTACTGAACAGATGCCACAGCACTACGCCGCCCGATACCGACACGTTGAGCGAGTGTTTGGTGCCCGCCTGCGGAATCTCGACGGCCATGTCGCACATGTCGACCGCACGCTGGTCTACGCCGTCTACTTCGTTGCCGAACACGAGAGCGTACTTGCGATCGGGCTGCGGTACGAACCCGCCTAACATGACGGCACCCTCGACCTGCTCGACAGCCACGACAGTCCACCCGTCGCGGTGCAGCGAGTCGATGCACTCGGCCGTCGTCGGCCAGTAGCGCCAAGCCACACTGAGCTCGGCACCCAGAGCCGTCTTGTGTATGTCGCGGTTGGGCGGCGTAGCGGTTATGCCGCACAGCGAGAGGCTCTCGACGGCAAAGGCGTCGCACGTGCGGAAAAACGAACCTACGTTCTGCAACGAACGCACGTTGTCGAGCACGACCGCGACCGGCATCTTCTTCATGGCCGCGAACTCGTCGACAGAGGGACGGTGCAGCTCCTGATTGGTTATCTTTCGCATGGCATCAGCTTTTTCGGGGACAAAGGTAGGTATTTTCCCGCGATGCGGCAAGCCGGCAGCGGCATGCAATTTGCCGCACGTGGCAAAAACCGACATCATGAACAAGAACATCTGTCTGCCGGTGGTCATGGCCGCCGCATTCAACCACGCCGCAACGGCATGCACCGGTATAACGTTCAAGGCGACCGACACCTCGACGGTGGTGGCACGTACGATCGAATGGGGAGGCAGCTATCTGGCAAGCCGCTATGTAGTCGTGCCGCGCGGCCACAGCCAACAGTCATACGCACCCGACGGCAAAGGCGGCATGGAGTTCACGGCCGACTACGGATATGTCGGCATAGCGGTGCAGAGCGAAGAGTTCGTAGCCGAGGGCATCAACGAGGCCGGACTGTCGGCCGGTCTGTTCTACTTCCCCGGCAGCGGCGAGTACGAGCCGTTCGACCCGCAGATGAGGGAACGCACGGCGGCCGACCTGCAATTGGTGTCGATAGTGTTGGGACGCTGCGCAAGCGTCGAAGAAGTTATAAAATTCGTAAGGCGGATACGTATCGTCGGCATCGTACCGGGCGCCTCGACCATACACTGGCGATTCGCAGACAAAACGGGGCGGCAGGTGGTGTTGGAGATAATAGCGCGTCAGGCGATATTTCACGAAAACAGACTCGGCGTGCTGACCAACTCGCCCCGTTTCGACTGGCATCTGACCAATCTCGACAACTATATAAATCTGTATCCGGGATCGGCTCCGACGCACTATATGGGCGGTATAGAGCTGTCGCCGCTGAGCAGTGCCAGCGGTTCGCTGGGTCTGCCGGGCGACTTCACATCGCCCTCGCGCTTCGTGCGAGCGGCATTCTTCCAGACCACGGCACCACAACCGGCCACGGGCATCGATGCCGTAAGGCTGTGTTTTCAGATCTTGAACAACTTCGACATCCCGATCGGAGTGGAATTTGCCGTGGGCGACACCCCTCCCGCGATGCCCAGCGCAACGCAGTGGACATCGGCCACCGACCTGAATGCCTGCCGGTTCTACTTCCGCACGATGTACGATTCGCGCATTAGGTGCATCGATCTGCGAGGCATAGACTTCTCGCTGACGGAGTACCTATCGCGTCCGATAGACCCCGTGCAGCAGACCGAGATCGTGGACATAACCCCGGCAATAACTCAAAAATAACGTGCCGGGAGATACAACCAAACGATTTTTTGCCTAATTTTGAGCCGGTTTATACGGTTTTCGAAAATCAAAATTAGGATCATAATATGACTATTGAAACGAACGAGACGAGAGAAAAGTCGCTCAATTTCCTTGAAGAGATCATCGAAGAGTCTATCGCAAAAGGCGACAGCCGCGTACAGACGAGATTCCCGCCCGAGCCCAACGGCTATCTTCACATAGGTCATGCCAAGAGCATCTGCATAAACTTCGGTCTTGCCAAGAAATACGGCGGCAAGTGCAACCTGCGTTTCGACGACACCAACCCCGTCAAGGAGGACACGGAGTATGTCGACTCGATAAAGCGCGACATATCGTGGCTGGGATTCGAGTGGGCCGAGGAGCGTTATGCCTCGGATTACTTCGACCAGCTGTACCAGTGGGCCGTCGAGCTTATAAAGAAAGGGCTGGCTTACGTCGACGACCAGACGCAGGAGCAGATACGTCTGACGCGAGGAACGGTCTCGGAGCCGGGCACACCGTCGCCATGGCGCGATAGGTCGATGGAGGAGAATCTCGATCTGTTCGAGCGCATGCGTCGCGGCGAGTTCGCCGACGGCGAGAAGGTGTTGCGCGCCAAGATAGACATGGCGCACCCCAACATGCTCTTCCGCGACCCGATCATGTACCGTATAATCCATGCCGAACACCACCGCACGGGCGACAAGTGGTGCATCTACCCCATGTATGACTATGCTCACGGCCAGTGCGACTCGATCGAGCGCATCACGCACTCGATCTGTACGTTGGAGTTCGACGTACACCGTCCGCTCTACGACTGGTTCATCGAGGCGCTCGCCATATATCCCTCGCACCAGTACGAGTTCGCGCGCCTGAATCTGACATACACGATGATGTCGAAGCGCAACCTTCTGAAACTGGTCAAGGAGGGCGCCGTAATGGGTTGGGACGACCCGCGCATGCCGACTATCTGCGCACTGCGCCGCAAGGGCTATACGCCCGCCTCGGTTAGGGCGTTCGCCGAAATGGTCGGCGTAGCCAAGCGCGACAACGTCATAGATCTGGCCAAAATGGAGTTCTGCGTAAGAGAGGACCTGAACAAGGTAGCCGAGCGCCGCATGGCCGTTCTGAACCCGTTGAAGGTCGTTATAACCAACTGGGAGGAGGGACGAGTAGAGATGCGCGAGGCGGTCAACAACCCCGAGGACGAGGCTGCCGGCACGCGTCAGGTACCCTTCTCGAAGGTCATCTACATCGACCGCGACGACTTCATGGAGAACCCTCCGAAGAAATATTTCCGTCTGAGCCCCGGCGGCGAGGTGCGTCTGCGCTACTCTTATCTGATAAAGTGCGACGAAGTGATAAAGGATGCCGAGGGTAACATCGTCGAGCTGCACTGCACATACGATCCCCTCTCGGGCGACGGATCGTCGAGCGACGGCCGCCGCGTGAAGGGCGTCATACACTGGGTTTCGGCCGAGCACGCCTTCGAGGCGGAGATACGTCTGTTCAACCCGCTGTTTCTGACCGAGGACCCCAACGACAGCTCTGCCGGACAGACCTCGTGGGAGGATAACCTCAACCCCGAATCTCTGGTCAAGGTCAAGGGACTGCTCGAACCTTCGCTCAAAGATGCGCCCATAGGCCGCACCTACCAGTTCGAGCGCGTGGGTTACTTCTGCCCCGATACCGACTCGACGCCCGAGCATCCGGTATTCAACCGTACCGTGACGCTGAAAGACTCGTGGGCTAAGATCAACAAATAATCGTAGCGAGAGAGTAACGATCGGGCGGCGAGGTCTCGCCGCCCGATCGTCGATAATACGGGGCGGCTCCGTTTCGAAGCACAAAACATTTACCATTGCATCCATGCGAACGATAGAACTTCTTGCGCCTGCGCGCGATCTGCATTCGGCCGTCGCAGCCGTAGACTGCGGTGCCGATGCCGTCTACATGGGCGGCAGCGGATTCGGCGCACGTCAGGCCGCAGCCAACCCCACCGACGACATACGCCGCGCGGCGGAGTATGCCCACCGGTACGGCGCACGGCTCTACGCCACGCTCAACACGGTGGTCTTCGAGCAGGAGTTGGAGCAGGCCGAACATCTCGCACGCGAGCTCATCGCGGCCGATGTCGACGCCTTGATAATACAGGACATGGCCTATCGCGAGATGTCGCTGCCGGTCGAGCTGCACGCCTCGACGCAGATGTGCAACATGGAGCCCGGCGAAGCTGCCTTTCTGGAACGGTGCGGATTCTCTCGCGTGGTGCTCGAACGCGCCTTGTCGATCGACGAGATACGCTGTATACGCGCTGCGACGTCGGTCGAATTGGAGTGCTTCATCCACGGTGCGATATGCGTCGGCCACAGCGGCAGGTGCTTTCTGTCGCGGTCGATGTCGGAGCGCTCGGGCAACCGCGGGCAGTGCAGCCAGCCCTGCCGGCTCAGCTACGACTTGTGCGACGAGTCGGGGCGGGAGATAATCCGCGGGCGTCATCTGCTGTCGGTACGCGACATGGACCTGTCGGGCAGGATCGGCGAAATGCTCGACGCGGGCATAGCATCGTTCAAGATCGAGGGCAGGCTCAAAGACGAGGTATACTTGCGCAATACGGTCGCCTACTACCGTCGCGCGATAGACGACGCACTCGCACGCCGCAGCGACTGCCGGCGTTCGTCGGCCGGCGTGTCGACATACGACTTCACGCCCGACCCGGCCAAGAGCTTCACGCGCGGCGCGAGCGAATACATGTTCTCGGGCAAGCGAGCCGACGTAGCCTCGTTCTCGACACCCAAGGCCGTGGGCCAGCGCCTCGGCCGTGTGGCAAAGGTGCATAAGGACGGCTTCACGATAGACCGCAGCGTCGACATCGCCACCGGCGACGGGCTGTGCTTCCTTTCGGACGATGTATTCGCGGGCGCAGGGGTCAACGGCGTGGACGGACGCCGCATAACGACCAACCGCCGCGAGGGCATTGCCGTCGGTGCGGAGGTATACCGTAACTACGACCGCCGCTTCGCCATGTCGGTCGAGCGCAGCCGCGTAAGACGCATCATCGATGCCCGATGCCGGATCGACATCTCAGAGGACTCGGTTGCAATAACATACACCGACACGGAGGGCGTCACGGCCTCGGCGCGGCGCACCATGCGTCTCGACGCGGCTAACGACCCGGCAAAGGCCGAAAACGTCATGCGCGAGCAGGCTGCACGCAGCGGCGCCACGATGTTCCGCATTACCGGAACGGAGATTTGCGGCGAAATGCGTTTCGTCCCGATATCGGTGGCGGGCGAGCTAAGACGCGAGGCGTTGGAGAGGCTTACGGAGGCACGGACGGCACTCATGCCCGAGCGTCGCATACTGCCCGACGATCCGACCGCACGCTACCCCCGTACACGCATAACGAAATACGAAAACGTCGTCAACTCGCTCGCCGAACGCTTTTACCGGCGGCACGGCGTCGACGAGATAGAACGCGGACTCGATATCGAGCCATCGACCGAAGGGTGCTGCGTCATGCGGTCGAGCTACTGTCTGCGACGCGAGATCGGCGAGTGTCTGCGCAAAGGCTCGCAGCTGGGCGGCCGGCTCTACCTCGTGCACGGGCGGCATCGCTACCGTCTCGGATTCGACTGCGACCGCTGCGAGATGACGCTCACGGATTGCAGCGACAGTAGGAGACAATAGATAAAACATACGACGGCGCAAGCCGCAACGACATGCCGTCCGGCAACAGAGCGGCGGCACGAAGACTTACATGCGTCAACAGATTGATTATGATACAAGAACTTACACCCGATTTCAAAGATTACGAGCTGCTCGACACAGGCGACTTCGAGAAGCTCGAACGCTTCGGCCGCTACACCGTGCGGCGCCCCGAGCCGCAGGCTATATGGCACCGCTCGCTCGGCGACGAGGTCTGGAACGCGGCCGACGCATCGTTCATACGCGATAAGCGCAGCGACGAACGCGGAGAGTGGCGGCTGCGCCGCGGCGTGGAGCAGAGCTGGACGATCGGCTATTGCTACGATCAGATGCGGCTGAGAATGCGGCTGGCGCTCACGTCGTTCAAACATGTGGGAATATTTCCCGAGCAGGCGGCCAACTGGAACTTCATATACGACACATGCAGGCAGTTGCGTGCGAAGGGCATCGACGAACCGCGCGTTCTGAATCTGTTCGCCTACACGGGCGGCGCGACGCTCGCGGCACGCGCAGCCGGGGCTGCCGTAACGCATGTCGACTCGGTAAAGCCTGTGGTAACGTGGGCGCGCGAGAATATGGAGCTCTCGGGAATGGACTCGGTGCGCTGGATAGTCGAAGACGCCTTGAAGTTCGTCCGTCGCGAAGTGAGACGCGGCAGCCGCTACCACGGCATCATACTCGACCCGCCGGCATACGGTCGCGGCGCCGACGGCGAAAAGTGGGTATTGGAGCAGAACATCTGCGAGATGTTGGAGTGCTGCGCACGGTTGTTGGAGCAGCGCGACGCGTTTCTCATATTCAACCTCTACTCTATGGGGCTCTCGGCGATGCTGGCCGGCACGGCCGTGCACCAGGCATTCGGCACGCCGCCGCAGGAGCAGTCGGGCGAGTTGTACTTCGAGGACCGGGCGGCGAAACGCATTCCGTTCGGAACATATTACAGGTTCAGACGTTAGGCCATGTTGTTCGATATATTCAAAACGTTTTTCAAGATCGGCGTATTTACTTTCGGCGGCGGATATGCCATGATACCGCTTATCGGAGCAGAGGTAATCGACCGCCGCGGCTGGATAGCCGAAAAGGATTTCCTCGAACTGCTGACGCTCGCACAGTCGGCACCCGGGCCCATAGCGCTCAACACGGCGGTATTCGTGGGATATAAGATGCAGCGTTATGCCGGAGCCTTGGCAGCCGTAATGGGAGTCGTGGTGCCGTCGTTCACGATAATACTTATCATAGCTATGTTTTTCAGCGACATACGCGACAATCAGTGGGTCGACGCAGCCTTTCGCGGCATGCGTCCGGCCGTCGTGGCGCTGATCGTCGCCCCCGTAATAGGCCTTGCACGCGGCATGCACGCGGCTTTGATTGCCGTAGCAGCGGCGGTCGCAGCGGCCGTATGGTACTGGGGATTCTCGCCCGTATGGCTGCTGCTTGCGGGAGCTGCGGCCGGGGCGTTGTGGGTAGCGCTCAGAGGAAAGGAGGCGGGACTATGATAGCGACGCTGTGCCAGCTCTTCGCGAGCTATCTGAAAATAGGGTTCTTCGGCTTCGGCGGCGGATATGCCATGCTGTCGCTGATACAGAACGAGGTGGTCGTACAACATGCGTGGCTGAGCGAGGCCCAGTTTGCCGACATAGTGGCAGTGTCGCAGATGACGCCCGGACCGATAGCCATAAACTCGGCGACATACGTCGGGTACGAGGTCGCCGGGATCGGCGGATCGGCGGTGGCGACGCTGGCCGTATGCCTGCCCGCGCTGACGATAATGATGCTCATAACGCGTTTCTTCATGCGCCTGCACGACAACCGTTACGTAAAGGGCATAGTAGGCGGCATGCAGCCGGTCGTGATAGGCATGATAGGCGCAGCGGCGCTGCTGTTGATATTCCCCTCGTCGGACGACGCGCGCAGCTTCATAGATGCTTGGAGCTGGATACTATTCGCGCTGACGCTCTTGGGATCGCTGCGCAAGGTCAATCCCATACTGTTGATATTGCTCTCGGCCGCGGCCGGTATATTGATCTACGGAGTATTCTGATCCTTATCTGCCGAGACCCGACAGATAACGCACCACCGCATCGGCGACCTTCTCGCCGTCCAGTGCGGCCGAGACTATGCCGCCGGCATATCCCGCACCCTCGCCCGAGGGGAACAGACCGTCGATCTCGACATGCATCAGCGTCTCGGGATCGCGGGGAATACGCACCGGCGTAGAGGTGCGCGACTCGACGCCCACGACGATAGCCTCGTCGGTAACGAATCCCTTCATCTTGCGTCCGAACGACGCAATACCGCTCCTGAGGCTCATAGCAAGCGTCTCGGGAATCCACTCGTCCAGACGCGACGACACAAGACCGGGTATATACGATGTGCGCGGCAGCGACGCACTGCGGCGCCCCGCAACGAAGTCCGACACACGCTGTGCCGGAGCCACCTGCTTCGCACCGCTGTTCTCGCGCGCCAGCACCTCGAACTGATGCTGATAGACCAGACCGGCCAGCTCGCCCCACTGCCCGCGCAGGTGGGCATAATCCTCCTCGCGTACCTCCGTGACGATACCCGAGTTGGCGAATGCCGAGTTGCGGCCGCTCGGCGACATGCCATTGACAACCGACTGTGCGGCATCGGTCATGGCCGGGACGATGAAGCCGCCCGGACACATGCAGAACGAATACACACCGCGGCCGCCCTGCTGGCTGACCAGAGAATACGAGGCCGCAGGAAGCCACTCGCCGCGCTCGGCACGGTGGTATTGTATCGAATCGATCAGCGTCTGCGGATGTTCGATCCTGACACCCATGGCAAAAGGTTTTGCCTCGACACGGACACCCGAGTCGTATAGCGACATATAGATGTCGCGGGCAGAGTGACCGGTAGCCAGCACGACCGCGGCACCCTCTATAAGCGTATCGCCCACATACACACCGGTCATGCGCCTGCCGACGATCTTGAAACCCGAGACCTTATGGTTGAACAGTATGCGTCCGCCCGCCTCGGTAATCGTGCGGCATATATTGGATATTATACGCGGCAGCTTGTCGGTGCCGATATGCGGATGCGCCTCGAAGAGTATCTCGGGGTTGGCGCCGTGAAAGACAAGCGTCTGCAACGCCTTGTTGTAGTCGCCTCGTTTCTTGCTGCGCGTAAAGAGCTTGCCGTCAGAAAAGGTGCCCGCACCGCCCTCGCCGAAAGCATAGTTAGAATCGGGATCGATAGCGCCGTTGCGGTTGATCTGCGCTATGTCGTGCTTGCGCGGCAGGACGGACTTACCGCGTTCGAGCACTATCGGTCTGTATCCCGACTCGATGAGTCGCAGAGCGGCAAAGAGTCCCGCAGGCCCCGAACCTACGACGATTATCTCCGTGCGGCCGTCGACCGACGGATAGTCGAAGTGCACCGGCTGCGGCTGCGGCTCGGTGTCGACATATATTTCGAGTGTTAGGTTTACCTTGGGCATGCGCTGCCGCGCGTCGATCGAGCGCTTGACGATTCTGGCCAGCGCGATGTCGCTCTGCCGTATGCCGATATGTCGGGCTGCCAGCGGGATATAGAATTTCTCGTCGGCCGATTGCTTCGGCGATAGTTGCAGAGTGACGGTTTTCGGCATAATGATCGAATTTACGTATGCGCTTTCGCATTAATCGGACAAATGTACTAAAATTAATCGGGATACAGTAGAGCCGTTCATAAAAATTTATTACCTTTGCCGGCGCATATCGCGGCCGACAGCCGCAGACACCGATGCGGATATGGTGTAATTGGTAGCCACGTCAGACTTAGGATCTGATGCCGAGAGGCGTGGGGGTTCGAGTCCCTTTATCCGCACTTTTCGAATAGTGCATGAACGACCGAGAGGATTCTCGGTCGTTTTTTCATATGCAGAATTGTTTACAAGCAAGCACACAAACTATCCGACATGGGATTCACACCCCGAGAACTGTGCACGTTGTTTTCGCTGAACAATATAAACAGCGTATATGTAAAGATCTCACGTATGAACAAGAGACTCAAAGAGTCCGGAGAAGCCCCAGTGTAACGCAGTTATAGATGAATAGACCCGAGGCTGTCTGCAATTTGTCAGACGGCCTCGACTACTATTTTCGGATATAGAGAAGAGGCTATCTAACAAGTCTTAAACAGCCCCTTTATTATTCAATACAATTATTACGAATAATATAAATTAGTTCCCCCCCCACTTCATAAGAATTATATACATTGTCGCCATATTTGTCAACCCACCCAACATGCAGTTCATCATTGAGATAAAACATGACTTTAAACCATCTTCCTTCAGCATAATCTATTGCTGTAAGAAGTACAGGATCGCCCGATTCGTAAACTTTTACGAAATCGGCATTTGCGTCCGCACGGGCATACAGTTTGATATACGGTCTTTTATTTACATCATAATAGCAACGGCTGTACACCCCGCAGATATTTTTATCTACCCACCCGATCATTTTAGGATAAACACCGGTTGAATCCGTGTCTAATGTTATATTGACCTTATATCTCAACGGCGATTCTTCCAGCACTTCTGCGTTAAAAAACACCTCATAAATACTATCCTGCATTATCCGATAATTGACTTCTGTCCCGATCGGACTGTGATAGACAGGAATTTGCTTATTAACGGGCATCAATACGACAAAACGCCGTCTGTCCTGCGATAACGCCTGACCGCATATTATCATGCAGACAAGAAAGAATGTTAATCTTCTCATAATGTTCGTTTTAATATAACTTTATAATCTCGACCTCCAATCTGATTATCGTAATCCTCCCAATCAGCTGCCAATATTAATAAACACCCAGACGAAACAGCTTTCTTTTTGACTGGATTATCTCCTGCAAAACCGTTATTATTTGTCCTATGAATATATATTCTATCTTTTTGAGTCGGACTATATGGGTGATATTCCGCGGGACTGGGGTTATTATCATTTATACAATTAACAGGATCTCCATTATTTATTATATGCGTTTTGGGAATATTACCCGATCACGCAGATGACGTATGTCGCCACTCCTTCTGTTATCGGAGCCCACATTTTGGTTACTTGCTTCGGTAAGTTACGATAATTATACGACACTTGCAAGGCCTATGATATTAAAGTTTGACTGACGTCCGCAATAAATAACAACGGTATATACAGTGCAGCAAAGCGGCAGAATCGTCGTTCGCTCTTGGTTGAAGAAATTATAAACGGGCAGATAATATCTGCCCGTTTGAAATCGGATCATGCAGACATCGGCGTCCGCACGGATCGGGTATGTCATCGAGTGGCGTCGAAGAATATCGCCGACGTACAAGACGGCTGCGATAATTCGCCGGATGCCGGGTTACAGACGTGCGAGCACGTCGCAGAGCAGGTGCCAGAACTTGTCGACGGTCGCTATCTCCAAGCGCTCGTCGGGCGAGTGCACGCCACGCAGAGTGGGACCGAACGACACCATTTCCAGATCGGGATATTTTTCGAGGAACAGGCCGCACTCCAAGCCGGCATGAATGGCCCGCACCTTAGGCTTCACGTCGAACAGACGGCGGTAGCTCTCGACAGTGATTTCGAGCAGCTTCGATTCGGGGTCGGGAGTCCAGCCCGGGTAGCCGTCGGAGTGGACGACTTCGGCACCGGCCAATGCGAAGACCGACTCGACGGTCTGCATGGCGTAGAGCTTGGCGCTTTCGACCGAGGAGCGCTGCGAAGTCGTGATAACGATGCGGTCGTCGCCCTCGAACTTGACCGATGCCAGATTGGTCGAGGTCTCGACGAGCCCCTCGACGGCGAACGACATTGCCAGCACACCATTGGGGACACCGACCAGAGCACCCAGAAGCGCACGCTGCGACGCCGGGTCGAGCACCTTGTCGACCGCAGGCATCTCGTTGAGAGAAAGTGCCATACGCGGCTCCGTGAAATGATATTCGGCCTTGACCTCCTCGGCGAACTGCTCGAAGCGTCCGACGAAATCCGACGCCGCAACGGTCGGCACGCCCACTATGGCATATGCCTCGCGCGGAATGGCATTGCGAAGATTGCCGCCTGAGAAATAGCTCAGGCGCGCATCGAAGCGTTCGGCAGCTTCGTAGAGCAGTCGTGCGACGATCTTGTTGGAGTTGGCGCGTCCCTTGTCGATATCGTCGCCCGAGTGGCCTCCGAGCAGATCCGAGACGTCGACACGATAGTAGGTGTATGTAGCCGGTGCGGGCTCGGTCTTGTAACGCAGCGTGGCGAGCGTATCGACGCCGCCGGCACAGCCGATGAATATCTCGCCCTCGTCCTCCGAGTCGAGGTTGATGAGGTACTTGCCCGTAAGCATGCCCTCGCCCAGCTCGAACGCACCCGTAAGGCCGGTCTCCTCGTCGACGGTAAACAGCGCCTCGACGGCACCGTGGGTCAGGCTGTCATCGACCATAACGGCCAATGCCGCAGCCATGCCTATGCCGCAGTCGGCACCGAGCGTCGTGCCCTCGGCACGCACCCACTCGCCGTCGACACGCGTGCGGATAGGATCGTTCTCGAAGTCGAATGCGACGTCCGAGTTCTTTTCGCATACCATATCCATATGCGATTGCAGTATTACCGTCGGACGGTCCTCCATGCCCTCGGTGGCGGGCTTGCGCATGACGACATTGCCTATCTTGTCGCGTTTGCACTCCAAGTCGTGACGACGTGCGAAGTCGATAAGCCACTCTATGATCTTGCCCTCCTTCTTCGAGGGGCGCGGCACGGCCGTGATCTCGTCGAATATCTCCCACACTCTGCGCGGGTTCAAATCTCGTATAGTCATAATTTCGGTTTTAAGTTTTTTTCATACTGCGAGCGCCGCCGCAGGCATCCGGTATCGGCAACGCCGTGCCTCAGTGAGCGCATCACTTCAACAAATATACTGTTTTTATATGTGGTATAATATAAAATAACCGAAAAAAACTCGTCGAAAATTTTGTTTATAATATAAACTACTTTATATTTGCACACGAAAGCCACGTAGTAACGTGCTATCGGCAATGAATCGAACAAAACAAACGGAAGAACAACACTCCTATAAACCATCAGCATTATGGAAAATTCACAAATGACAGCCGCACAGAGCATCGATCTGATTGCCCGCACTCTTCGCGAAACGCGTCTTCACGTCGAACGTCGCACCTACAAGCCATTCATCATCTGGGGCTGGTCGACCGTAATAGTATCGCTCGCCGTATGGTATGCGGTACGCACAACGTCCGACCCCGCATATTTCTGGCTCTGGTTCGCCATACCCGTCGCAGGGTGGCCCGCCATGTTGGTCGCAACACGCCACAAGACCGACGAAGGTCATCTGCGCACGGAGATCGACCGCATGATATCGTGCACGTGGTGTGTACTCGGCGCCACATGTCTTGCCGTGAGCATAGCGGCCATGTTCACACACCTGCCCATACTCTTCATCAACATCCTGCTCATGGGCTCGGGCACGGCCGTAACAGGGCTTGCGCTGCGCTCGACGACGCTGGCCTGCGCAGGATTCGCCGCGACAGCCGCCTCGACGCTGCTGTTAGTGGTCACGGGCATAGATCAATGTCTCGTCTTCGGAGCGATATTTCTGGTAATGATGGTCATACCGGGACATATCCTGCAACGGAAGACCATAAAGGAGCGTTAGCCATGTTCAGGGAACTCGATCCGCTGCTGCACTCCGAGCTGCGCCTCGCCGTAATGTCGATCCTCGCCGGCGCCGACGAAGCCGACTTCGTATACATGCGCGAGCAGACCCGCGCGTCGGCGGGTAACCTGAGCGTACAGATCGACAAGTTGCAGAAAGCGGGGTACATATCCGTCGAAAAGGGATTCAAAGGGCGCATGCCGCGCACGGTATGCCGCATGACCGACGCAGGCCGCAAGGCCTTCGAAGACTATGTAGACGCACTCAGGAGTTACATAGGAGATATACGAAAATAGAGTTGAGATGATCGCCTCGGCGGTGGACGACATCGATACGCGACGCCCCCGCAGAGACTGACAGCCCTGCGTTACCGCAAACAAAAAACCCGGCCGCGTATGAGGCCGGGGTTTTTATTTGACTTTCAAGGTGCTAATCCCTATTGCCGCCCAGAATGCGGAGCAGGAACAGAAACAGATTGATAAAGTCGAGATAGAGCGTCAACGCGCCCAGCAGCGCAATCTTCTGCGTGGTCTCGTCGACCGTATCCGCCGTCATGAAGATGTTTTTGAGCTTCTGCGTGTCGTATGCGATAAGGCCCACGAACACCGCTACGCCGACATAGGTAATGATCCAGTACAAAGTCGGCGACTTCATGAAGATATTGACCACAGTGGCAATGACGATACCGATGAGCAGCATCAACAATATGTTGCCCACACGCGAAAGGTCGATGCGCGCGACATATCCCAGAATGCTCATCGCCAGAAAGGTACCGGCCGTAACGAAGAACGTCGTGGCTATGGTAGCTTGGGTAAAGGCGAGGAATATTACCGAGAACGTAACGCCCGTAAGCACCGAGTAGAGGATGAACAGCAGCGTCGCAGCCGTCATGGACATTCTCAGCGCACGCGACGAAAGCCACATGACGACACCCAACTGCGCTAAGATCAATATCCATACGCTCGCGCGGCTGCTGAATATGGCCGCCAGCAGATCGGGCGACGAAGCTATGAACCATGCCGTAAGACCCGTTATCGTGAGGGCTGCGGCCATTTGCATATAAACGCTCTTGAAGAGCGCCGAGACCACCGACTGACGGCCGGCAGAGGCTGAAACAACTTGATTTTCCATAATTCCTTATCTTTTCAATAATTATCAACGTTACCTTGCAGAGCTTTATTGTCTTGCGCAGGATCTTTTCCAAGCCACGAGCCCGAGCGCGGCGAATGCCGCCGACGTGACGGCATACACTTTTAGTCCGAAGCAGCTCTTGACGGCCACGTATCCGTAAACCACATCGAGGACATCGGAAGCCATTTTAGCGCCGTTGCGCACGTCGTCGGGCAGCATCCCCGATACTACGTCCGAGCGCAGCAGGTCGGCCACGCTGTCGTCGCCGCCACCGCCCACGTAAGTATTCAGCTCGACGAAATCGGGCGTGAAGAACATCGCGGCCACAGCCAGAGCCACACCGGCGATACCGACCGCCGCCGCCCACGCATAACGCTTGCAGACGACAAGTATCACGGCCATGAATGCCACGCCCAGCGATACAAGTCCGTAACACGTATTTACGCCGGAGTAGGCGGGCAAGATGCGCGCCGCGAAGTTGGCCAGCGCATCGATCGGCTCATCACCCATGTTGACCGAGACTCGGTACCACGACATGAACGTCGCGAATATCATGAATACGGCCATGCCGATAAGGGTCTTGTCGACAATATCCGCGCCGAAGCCGCCTGTCGACGTCATGGGGCACACGCCCGCAGGATAGGCCGCCGAACGGGCTCCGCACGTCGGGCAATGTTTCATCTCGGGCGCGAGCTGCGCACCGCATACGCTACAAAACATACTCTTTCGATTTTAATATAATACGTCGCTCTCAGCATAGGCCGCATCGGTAATGCCGATTTGCGAAGGTAATAAAAAAATACCATAAACGAACGACGGAGAGGCATTTTCCATACCTCCCCGCCATTACCGCGCAGGAAAATCATCCTGCCGGCCTACCCTACTCGGCGATCTCGGCCTCAACCTCCTCGACGGCAGTCTCCTCTGCCGGCTCGTTGATAGGCTGGGGAGTCACGGCGGGCTTAGGCTCCTCGTAAGGCTTCACTTCGACGATCTCGACGTTGAATACCAGAGCCTCGTTAGCACCTATCATGCGGCCTGCGCCCTCGGGGCCGTAAGCCAGATTCGACGGAATCCACAGCGTGATGCTGCCGCCCTCGCCGACGAGCTTCATACCCTCGGTCCAACCCTTGATAACGCGGTTGAGCGGAAACTCGACGGTCTCGCTCTGATCCAACTGCTGCTGCAACATATCGCGGCGACCGGCTTTCTGCTCCTCGGTCATCTCCTGATTCTCGTCCAGCTCGGCGATCATCTTGCGAATCTGCTCAGCACGCTCGTAGCTCGAATCGAACACCTCGCCGTTACGGAGCTTACCCTCGTACTTGACGCGAACGATATCGCGGTCGTCCGTAGCATGCTTCTTGCCGCCCTTGCTGTTGACGCGATAGAGCAGACCCGACTCGGTCTTCTCGACGCCCTTCTTGCCGGCGACCTCTTCGAGCCACTTCTCAGACAGCTCGGCATTGCGTGCCGGCACGGTCTGCTGGAAATAGGTCATCAGAGCATTCAGCACTTCGTCTTCGCTTATGGCCAGCGACGCAGCGATATCGTCCTTCTCGGCCTTCTGCGAGTCGTCCATAGCGCGGAAGAACCAGTAAAGGTTGATCGGCGCATTCATCTTGACGAGGTTCTCGCCCATATCGACACCGAAGTTATAAGACATCTGCTCGCGCGTATACTGCTCGTCGAAGATTGCCGGAAGCTCCGTCATGTCGCTCTGAGCCGTCTGGCCCTCGGCAGCCTCGGCCTCGCGCTCCTTCTGCATGAGTGCCATGCGGTATGCCTGATACTTCTCGCGGAGGAACGAATTGATCTTCTCGCGCGCCTCGTCGGCCGTTACGCTCTGCTTGCCGGCCACGCGGTCGGTAATACCGGCCTCGACACGATCCATATCGAAATCGATGCCCGCGAGCTGGAAGTGCAGGCTGAGACCCAAATTCGCACCCATGGCATACGACAGAGTGTCGAGCTGGGGAATCTCTTCGGTGTAGATCGCGATATTCTCGCTGCCAGTCTGGCAGTAATCGGCCTTGCTCTTGCTGCCGCAGGCGGCCATGCTCACACACGCGGCGGCGGCCATAAGATAAACTAACTTTTTCATTACGATTGTTTTTAACTGTTTATGAATCATTTGTTATATTGTATGCTATCTGTTCCGGCGCTCCACGTCGAGCAGTTCGACATCGTAGAAGACCATGACATTGGCCTTAACGCCGAGCGAATCGCACCCTCCGGCGCCGAAGCCGATACGCGACGGCAGCCACGCCTCGACATGTCCGCCCTTGCCGATGATCTTCAACGTCTCCTGCAACCCCTTGCTCAGATCGCCCACGGCCATACGAACCGTGTCGCCGCGATCGTATGTCGAGTCGAACACCTCGCCGTCGACGGTCGAGGCCTTATATACGATCGATACGGTATCGCGGTTGGTGCGCACCGCCTCGCGCGGGTTGCCCAACTCGATGATCTTGTACGTCAGACCCGACTGCGTGCGCACGAATTTGCGGTCTGCGGCTCGCAGATCGTTGAGAAACTGCTCCTCGATACGTTGCACGCGCTCGTAGTTGTCGTAGTTCATGAATCTCAGAAACGACGTCCGCGCCTCCTCGGCGGTCATGCGCTCGCTCGCGGCATAGGCGTCGCGAATGGCCATACACACCATGTCGACATTGATCGTCGAGTCGATCTCCATAAGATTGTAAGCGATATTCATGCCCAACACGTACGACATCGAATCGACGTCGTTACGCATCGCGGCACTCTCGACTGCGCCCTTTCCGCCGCCGCATGCCGTGGCGGCCGCGGCCAGCGCAACTATCGCGAAAGAGAATGCGCGCCTCATCGGTCGACGTGTTTTTTCGCGCCGCGGCGCGAGAACAGGATGATGAGAGCGGAGCCCAGCAGCGCAGCGCAGGCCGATCCCATGAGTATCGCGATCTTGCCCTTGTCGATGAACTCGGCATGGGTCTGCTTGTCGAATGCGAGCGAGTCGACGAAGATCGACATCGTAAAGCCTATACCGCCCAGACATGCCACCGCCAGCAGCATCTTCCACGAAGCACCCGCCGGACGCTCGGCGATGCCGCACTTGACTGCGATGAGGCTCGTCAGCCAGATGCCCAGAGGCTTGCCCACCAGAAGGCCGAAGAATATGCCCATGCCTACCGAGCCCCACTCGGCTGAGTACTGGAATATGTCGAAATACTCCAACGATTCGATCTTGACACCGGCATTGGCCAGTGCGAAAACAGGCATTATAAGGAATGTAACGTATGGCGACAGAGTATATTCCAAACGATGACTCATGCCGGCCGACCCGTCGGAGAGCTGCTTCATGCGGCGCAGATTGTAGCGGTAGACCTCCTCCGCCTCCTCGTGATCCTCGATCTGCGTCGAGGCCAGAATACTCTTCTCGATCATATCGGCCTTATGCAGGAAATAGGCCTTGTTGTAACGCGGACGCGACGGGATGAGCATCGCCATGGCCACACCCGATATGGTGGCATGGATGCCCGAGTAGTAGAACAGTCCCCATATTACCACCGCCGGCACCATATAGGCGAACATACGCTTTTCGCCCATGCGGTTCATGTAGTAGACGGCAACCATTATCAGCACGGCTATGCCCAGCAGCGCCATGTTCGGAGCCTCGCCGTAGAAGAAAGCTATGACAAGTATGGCACCAAGATCGTCGGCGATGGCGAGCGCCGTAAGGAACACCTTCAACGATATGGGCACACGGTCGCCCAGAAGCGACATTATACCTATGGCGAATGCTATGTCGGTCGCCGTCGGGATACCCCAGCCGTGAGCCACGCCCGTCGTGCCGTTGAACAGCGTATATATCAACGCCGGGAAAAGCATACCGCCGGCAGCGGCTATCACAGGCAGGGCGGCCTTCTTGGGCGACGAGAGCTGACCGTGCATGATCTCGCGCTTGATCTCCAAACCGACGGTAAAGAAAAATATCACCATAAGGCCGTCGTTGATGATCTTCTCGACGGTCATCCCGCGCGGGAAAGTGCCCTCGACGCGATGCAGCGCATCGTGACCGGTGCTGTAAAATATCGACAGATCCATGTGCAGCAGATCGTGATATATGTCCGACGTAGCCGGCAGATTGGCCAGCAGCATGGCCACCGCGACGCAGAGTATCAGCACGACGCCTCCGGCCCACGGAGCTTTGAGAAAGTTCCGGCCTCTCTCGGCCAGAACGTAACGGTGTTTTACCCACCCGTACTTGGTAAACATATTATAATCGGTTTAGTTTTATCATATCACATCCGGCGCATCGACATGCTTCAACGCCGCGCCGCATAGCTTGAACAACATCCTCGCGGCCACGACCGCATCGATCCTGTCCTCGATCACGGGCACGACTTCCACCAGATCGAAGCCGACGATGCTGCGCCCCGAATCGGCTATGCGCCCCAGCAAGTATGTCGCCTCGACGAACGACAGTCCGCCCGGCACGGGCGTGCCCGTGTGCGGGCAGCACTCCACCGACAGGCCGTCTATGTCGAGCGATACGTATACCTTCTGCGGCAGGCTTTCGATGATGCGGTCGCATTGCTCGCGCCATGTCATACCCTCCGCCCTCTGCGTCGAAAGGAGATGCCCCGAAAACATCGTTATGCGCTCGTCGGACTGTGCACGCTCCCACTCCCTGCGCGAGAACTCCCTAACGCCGACCTGCACCAGACGCTCGATCTGGGGCACATCGCGCAGCACGTTCGACATTATGGAGGCATGCGAGTGCTCGAAACCCTCGTAGGAGTCCCTCAGGTCGCAGTGCGCGTCGATCTGCAACACGCCGAACGAGCCGTGACGCTCGCCGACGGCGCGTATCAAACCGTAGGCCGTCGAGTGGTCGCCGCCGACCAGACCGACGATCCTGCCCTCGGCGAGCCAGTGCTGCGACTGGGCGAATATCTTGCCGTTGACCTCGGCCGAAGCCTCGTTTATCTTGCGCACCTTGCGCGCGTAGAACTCGTCGGCTATGATGCGGCTGCCGCCCTCTTCGAGGTTTGCGATCACACGCTCGGCATCGCGCCGCAGGCGGTGCGAGACATCCTGTATCGAGTAGTCGATAGGCGCCGTGGCTATGCCCTTGCGCCATGCGTCGGGAGCTGCCGGATCGTAAAAATCGATCTGGCGCGACACATCTATTATCGCGTCGGGGGCATAAGAGGTGCCCGCCCTGTATGATACCGTGACATCCCACGGAGCCGATATCAACACCAGTGCCGAGTCCTCCGGCCGCAGCGGCATGCCGAAATAGTTGCCGTTGTCGGAGATTACCTCCTCGGGATCGAAGCTGCCTACATCCATAATGCGTCGGTTTTAATCGTGCAAATATACATAAAATTTATCGTACCGTCACCCATAATTGCATATCTTTGTCCTGCAAAAGAGATTAAAATATCCGAATGCGATGAAAGTAATTATCGACAGAGACATTCCGTTCGTCGGGGGGCTGCTCGAACCCTACGCCGAAGTGCTTTACCAGCGCGGCGAGCTGATCGACGCACGCGCCGCGGCCGACTGCGACGCCATGCTGATACGAACGCGCACCAGATGCGATGCAGCGCTGCTCGACTCTTCGCGCGTCAGGTTCATAGCCACCGCCACGATCGGATACGACCATATAGACACCCGCTACTGCCGCGAGCATGCGATCGAGGTGCGGCGCGCCGAAGGGTGCAACGCCCGCGGCGTATTGCAGTGGGTGGCGGGAGCGCTGGCGCATCTGCTCGCCGCCGACCACCTGACACCCGACCGATGCACGCTGGGCATCGTGGGCGTGGGACATATCGGCTCACTTGTGGAGCGATACGCCCGCCACTGGGGCTTTCGGGTGCTGTGCTGCGATCCGCCGCGACAGGTGCGCGAGGGCGGCGATTTCATTCCGCTCGACGAGCTTGCCGCACGCGCCGACATACTTACGTTCCACACCCCGCTCGACGACACCACACGCCGCATGGTAGACGGCAGGCTGCTGTCGCTCACGCGCCCCGGCGCCATTATCCTCAACGCCTCGCGCGGAGAGGTGGTCGACGGCCGTGCGCTGCTCGCATCAGGCCGCCGTTATGTCCTCGACGTATGGGAGCACGAGCCGCATATAGACCGCAGCGTGCTCGACGGCGCCCTTTACGCCACAACGCACATCGCCGGCTACTCGGCTCAGGGCAAGGCCAATGCCTCGGCGGCCGTGGTACGCAGTCTGGCCGAGCGGTTCGACCTGCCGCTCAAAGAGTGGTATCCGCAGCAGGTCGCCCCCGTCGAGCCGCAGCTTATATCGTGGAACGATATGTGCCGCACGATCGACAGCCGTTTCGACATCGAAGCCGAGACGCACCGGCTGCGCGCCGAACCGGAAGCGTTCGAACGCATACGCAGCACTTACAACTACCGGCAGGAGTATTTTTAGCGCGAAAGTACATCGTAATACTTATTTTGTTATTTTTGTCGAAAATTATTCTCGGATGAAATATTCGTCGACAGGGACCTCGCTCCCGCTGCTGAATCCCGAAACGGCACACAACGCCGCCCTTGCGGCACTGCGCGCAGCAGGCGCCCTGCCCGGAGGCAAATGGCTGCTGTCGAAGCGTTACGCGCTGCGTTCGCCCGATCTCGAACGCGAGGTGTTCGGCATGCGCTTTCCCAACCCCGTCGGCGTCGCGGCCGGGTACGATCCCGACGGCGACACGATCGAGGAGCTGTCGGCCGCAGGCTTCGGCTTCATCGAGATAGGAGCCGTCACGCCGCGTCCGCAGCCGGGAAGTCCGCGTCCGCGCATATTCTCCATAAAGTCCGACAACGCCATACTCGACCGCTCGGGCTACCCCAACAAGGGCCTGGAATATGCCATGGGCAACGTCCGCAACCGGCACAAGGGGATCATCGTCGGCTGCAACATCGCCAAAAATAACATAACATCCGACGAGGCGGCCGCAGGCGACTACCTGAAAGTGTTCCGCAACATGTATCAGTATGTCGATTACTTTACCGTCAACGTCGCCTGCAACACCACGGCCAAGAGCTACGTGCTCTCGGGCAGAGAGCGCATAGAGGAGCTGCTGGCGCCGCTGTTCGAGTTCCGCCGCGGTCAGCTCGACTACCGTCCGATACTGCTCAAAATATCCCCCGACCTTACGCACGAAGAGCTCGACGAAATAGTGACGGCACTCATAGAGCTGCCGCTCGACGGCATAGTGGCCGTCGCGGGCACCCTCTCGCGAGACGGTCTCGACCGCGGACGGGAGTATGCCGATGCAAGGGGCGAGGGCGCTATAAGCGGCGCTCCGCTGACCGAGCGCGCCATAGCCGCCGTGCGATACATACACGAGAAATCGGGCGGCGTCTACCCTATCGTCGGCTCGGGAGGCATGATGACGCCCGACGACGTGCGCCGCATGCTCGATGCGGGAGCCTCGCTCGTACAGCTCAATACCGGCATCAGATACGGAGGCTTGGGCATATTGAAGCGCATATGCCGGCATCTGCTCGACGACGCTGCGAAGCGGCAAAAGGAGCAGCCCGATGCACAACACGACAACCGATGAAAGCCACAGTCATAACCATAGGCGACGAGATCCTGATAGGACAGATCGTCGACACCAACACCGTATCGATAGCCCGCCACCTCAACTCGGCAGGCATAACCGTCGTCGAGAAGTCGTCGGTAGGCGACAACGCCGCGGATATATGCTCGGCAGTAGGCCGCGGACTCGACATAAGCGACATCGTAATCATTACGGGAGGTCTCGGACCGACCAAGGACGATATAACAAAACACACGCTTTGCGAGCTGTTCGGCTCTCATCTGGTCTTCGCCCCGGCCGAAGCGGAGCACATACGCACGCTCTTGGACAGACGCGGCATAGAGTTCAGCGAGCTAAACCGTGCGCAGGCCTTGGTGCCCGAGTGCTGCACAGTGCTGCACAACGCCCACGGCACGGCGCCGGGAATGTGGTTCGACTGCGGCACCGACGGCTCGAAAGTGGTCGTATCGCTGCCGGGCGTACCATTCGAAATGGAGCACCTGATGCTGGACGAAGTGATGCCGCGGCTGCGCAGCCGCTTCGCCCTGCACTCGATCGTACACCGCACGATGATTACGCGCGGCATAGCCGAATCCGTCCTCGCACAGCGCATAGCCTCATGGGAGGATGCTCTGCCCGACGGACTCCGGCTCGCCTACCTGCCCTCGCCCAATATAGTCAGGCTAAGGCTGTCGGCATACGATGTCGACAGAGACGAGGCGGCAGCCCGGATCGACTCGCAGTTCGCCAAGCTGCATGCTATAATCCCCGACAACATAGTAGGTTACGACGATGCCACGGTCGAACGCATCGTGCACGATCTTCTGATCGAACGCAAGGCTACGCTGGCCGTAGCCGAGAGCTGCACGGGCGGCGCGATAGCCTCTAAATTCACGGCAATGGCCGGAGCCTCGGCCTACTTCCTGTGCGGCGTGGTATCCTACTCCAACGAATCGAAGCGCGACGTGCTGGGAGTCGACTACGACGACATACTGCGCTGCGGCGCCGTCAGCGAGACGGTAGCCCGACAGATGGCCGAAGGCGTCAGACGCATATCGGGAGCCGACTACGGCATCGCCACCACCGGCATCGCCGGCCCCACGGGCGGTTCGGCCGAAAAACCGGTCGGCACGGTATGGTTCGGCATAGCCACGCCCGAGGGCAGCTGCGCCGTGATGCGCAACTCGGGCACCGACCGCTCGCAGATCATAGGCCGCGCATCGGCATACGCCATAGAGATGCTGCTGGCCGAGCTGACAAAAAAGAATTAACCAAAACTACGACACAATGATACAGTCGATTCTCGACACGGATCTTTACAAGTTTACCACATCCTACGCCTACTTCAAACTCTATCCCGAGGCACGCGGCACATTCACGTTCAACGACCGCGCCAAGACCGAGTACGACGAGCAGTTCGTCGACGATCTGCACGACGCGCTCGACTCGCTCTCGCGCCTGTCGCTCACGGACGAGGAGTTCGAGTACATGATCGCCAACTGCAAATACATACCGCAGAACTACTTCGAATGGCTCAAAGGCTTCCGCTTCGAGTCGTCGAAGATCGAGGTAAGCCTCGACAGCGAGCGGCACCTGCATATAGAGGTAACTGATTTCATGTACAAAGTCACGCTCTACGAGATAGCCGTACTGGCTACGGTCTCGGAGCTGGTCAACCGCAACCGCACGGTCGATATCGAAGCCATGATCTCGCGTCTGGAACAGAAGGAGGAGATAGCCCGCAGCAGCGACATGCGCTTCTCGGATTTCGGCACGCGCCGCCGCTTCTCGTTCGACATACAGCAAATGGTGGTCAAGCACCTTCGCGACCACGAATGCGGCTTCGTCGGCACGTCCAACTGCTATCTGGCCATGAAGCTGGGCACCAGAATGATAGGCACCTACCCCCACGAGCTGCCAATGTTCATCGCGGCGGTCAACGGCGGTCCGCGCAACGCCAACTACCTGACGATGGAGGACTGGGTAAAGGTCTTCGACGGATATCTCGGCACGGCGCTTACCGACAGCTTCGGCTCGGAGGTCTTTTTCAAGAACTTCTCGAAGAAACACGCCTCGCTCTTCGACGGCGTGCGCCACGACTCGGGCGACCCGATACGTTTCATCGACATGGCCATAGCCCGCTACAAGGAGCTGGGCATCGACCCCATGGTCAAGACCATAATTTTCAGCGACGCTCTCGACTTCCCGCGCGCCGCCGAGCTGAAAAAGGCCTGCGAAGGCCGCATCCGCTGCTCGTTCGGCATAGGCACCAACCTTACGAACGACACGGGTTACGCCCCCTGCAACATCGTCATGAAGCTGTCGAGGTGCCAGATCAACCGCCGTCAGCCCATGGAGTTGTGCGTCAAGCTGTCGGACGTTCCGGGCAAAGAGATGGGCGATCCGCGCGAGATCGAGGTATACCGCTATCTGCTGCGCAACTGAGCACGAGGCAAAAAAATGGCGCAGTATAGCCGCGACATATTGTAATTAAGAAAATAATTGCTAACTTTGTGCGCTTTTGTGCACGGTAGCACGAAAGGAAAATTTTTACGACAATGAAAGTTTGCGAAATTACAGGTAAGGTTGCGATCGTGGGTAACAATGTTTCTCACTCGCACATCCGCACGAAGCGCAAGTTCAATCCCAATTTGAAGACTAAGCGTTTCTGGTCGGAGGAGGAGGGTCGCTGGATCACCTTGAAGGTATCGGCAGCCGGCATCAAAACAATCAACAAGAAGGGTCTGGCAGTTGCACTGCGCGAGGCTAAGGCACCCAAGTCAGTTTACTAAAATCGGATTGAGAAATGGCAAAGAAAGGTAACAGAGTTCAGGTGATTTTGGAGTGCACCGAACAGAAGGAGAGCGGCGTTGCAGGCATGTCACGCTACATTACCACCAAGAACAAGAAGAATACTCCCGACCGTTTGGAGCGCAAAAAGTACAACCCGTATCTGAAACGAGTGACTGTACACCGTGAAATTAAATAATCTTTAAGAGAGTATGGCAAAGAAAGTAGTTGCAACCCTTAAAACGGGTACGAGCAAGAAGTACACGAAGTGTATCAAGATGGTGAAGTCGGAGAAGACCGGAGCCTACGCTTTCCAGGAGCAGAATCTGCTCAGCGACGAGGATATCAAGGCATTCTTCGCTCAGAAATAATTTTATATTAGTCTGCTGACTAATACAAAAGGCAACCCTCGGGTTGCCTTTTGTGTTTGCTGCGGTTATCCCAGCAGCAGATATTCCAAATATATTACCGCTATGCCCGCCGCATAACCCGCCAGCGCAGGCAATGCCGCATGGCGGAGATACCAGCCGAAGTCGATCTTCTCCAAGCCCATGGCCACCACCCCGGCCGCCGAGCCTATGATAAGTATGCTGCCGCCTACGCCGGCGCAATATGTCAGCAGATGCCAGAAGATGCCGTCGTGCGCAAAGGCCGCAGCATACGACGGATCGGCGGCCGGGGCCACCGCAGCCGCATCGGCTATCGGATACATGCCCATGCAGGCCGCGACAAGCGGCACGTTGTCGATGATCGACGACATTAGTCCCACCACGGTCGCTATCGGGAAGACATGGTGTACGGCACGGTTGAGAAAGTCTGCGGCCGAGGAGAGCACACCGGCACTCTGCAACCCTGCCACCGCAAGCAATATACCCAGAAAGAAGAGTATCGTCGGCATGTCGATCGTCCTGACCACACGCGAGAGGCGATTGGGCTGCTCGACATCGCGCCCGCGGTTGCGGGCATACACGATCTCCGTCATGACCCACAGCACGGCCAGCGACAGCATCATGCCCATGTATGGAGGCAACCCCGTAAGGCTCTTGAACACCGGCACGAACAATAACCCGGCAACACCGACTATCAGCACCGCACGGCTCAGTGCAGGCATCACGCCCGCAGGCAGCGTGCTCGAACCGATATGCGCCACGACGGTCCCGCCGCCGCGACCTATGCGCCGCATGGCAACCGCTGCGGGTATGGCGAGCGCCACGGCGCACGGCAGCAGCAGGCGCGTAATCAACGGTACGGCACCGACGTTGCCGCCCGTCCACAGCATGATCGTCGTAACGTCGCCTATGGGCGACCAAGCACCGCCGCAGTTGGCCGCTATGATTATCACGCTCGCAAACCACAGCCGCTCGTGTGTCGACCCCACAAGACGACGCATGACCATTATCATTATGATCGTCGTTGTCATGTTGTCCAGCACGGCCGACATAAAGAATGTCATCACGGCGATTATCCACAGCAGACGGTGTCCCCTGCGCGTGGAGATACGGCCGGTCAGAATCGAGAAGCCGCCGTGGGCGTCGATCATGCCGACTATCGTCATCGCCCCTATCAGAAATATCAATGTCTGGCACGTATCGCCCAGATGCGACATCAGCTCGGACGATACATCCGCCCTGCCCGACAGCGCCAGAACAGACCATACGGCCGCCGACATCAACAGCGCGACGGCCGCCTTGTCGATCTTCAACCTACTCTCCAAGGCTATGCACGCATAGCCCGCAACGAATATCGCTACAATAGAAATTATCATTTTACATCAGATTGTCAAACGGCCTTGGCCATGCAAATGCCGTACCTCGAACAGCCCCCGAAGCAGGAAGATCATCGGCAGGACGATGCTTACCGAGACAGTATAAAATTGGAAACGGGTGTTTGGAAGGTGTCTGCTCCCACAAAATGACATTCTCCGATTTAACGATAACGACAAACGGTCTGAAATTCCACATGACAACCGTAACCCGAGATCGGTTTATAATTTAGGTCAGACCGCAAGATGCAACGCAGGCCTCACGGCGGCAGCGGCTCGTAGAGACGGCAAAAATGGCGGAGGGCGGAGGGTGCTCGCACACTCGACGCACGACGGCATATGCGCCGGGATTCGGAAGAAGACCGGCTGCCGCCAAATAAAATACAAAAAAACCGCTTTCTTGCGAAAGCGGCTGTGAACTCGCCGGGGCTCGAACCCGGGACCCCAACATTAAAAGTGTTGTGCTCTACCGACTGAGCTACGAATTCATCCCGACCGAAGGAGCATGCTCCGTTTCGGTGGTGCAAATGTAGACATAATTTTTCTTTTGACAAAATAATTCGCAAACTTTATACTGCAACGCATCGCAATATGGGACATAGCACACGGCAATGCCGTGCAGTTGTAAAGTCCCGAAAGATTTACTACATTTGTCCGAAGATAAAGATTGCAATGGACGACACTGCCAAACACTGGTATGCTCTGCGTGTGACATACGCCCGAGAATTGAAGGTCAAGAGCTTCTTCGACGACATCGACGTCGAGAGCTTCATACCCATGCAGTGCATCGAGCTGCCCGCTGCGGGACGGCGCAAGCGCAAGGCGATAGTGCCGGCCGTACACAATCTCATCTTCGTCAATATCGAGACCGAGAGGTTGAAGCAGATCAAGCGGCATACGTCGCTGCCGATATGCTATATAATGAATCCGACCGACAAGCGCCCCGTGATTATCGACGATAGGTCGATGCAGGACTTCATCGCTATAAGCCGCTCGCAGCTGCGCGGTTTGGAGTGGATCGAATGCACGCCCGCCGAGCTGGCCTCGGGCGACAGGGTGGAGATCGTCGACGGAGCTTTCAGCGGCGTGCGCGGCATCATGCTGCACCGCAACGGCCGCGGCCGCTTCGTCGTATCTATCGAGGTCGCCGCAGTGGCCGTATCTCTGCCGGCTAAGTATCTAAAAAAGGTCTGACCGCCGGCCAAGGCGCCCCGCTCAGGGCTCGGCGCGGCTGATATCGGCCGTCGAGGCGTGTACGAATGCTATAAGATCCGTCGGTGCGATACATATCTGCATGCCGCGCACACCGGCACTTATATATATACGCTCGTGCGCCAGACAACTCTCGTCGATGAATGTCGGCAGCGGCTTCTTCATGCCTATCGGCGAGCAGCCGCCGCGGATATAACCCGTTGCCGGCAGCAGCTCCTTCATCGGTATCAGATCGCACTTCTTGTTTGCGGAGACTGCGGCCGCCGCTTTCAGATCGACCGACCTGTCGCCAGGTATCACACACACGAACAAGCCGTTGCGGTCGCCGCGCAGCACCAGTGTCTTGAACACGGTGGCTATATCCTCGCCCAGCTCGCGGGCGACGTGCGTCGCTGCAAGATCGTTTTCGTCGACCGTATAGGGAATCAGCGAATACTCTATCTTGGCCCTGTCCAACAGGCGCGCCGCATTGGTCTTATCTACCCTCTTGGCTGTCATGGCTCTACTCTGCAAGACCGACCAGCATATCGATATCCACCTGAGTGAAATCGGCCACGATAAGATCGGCAGCCGTATCTCTGAGGAAGTCGGCCGAAAATGTCGTGCTCAGCGCCACGACCTTCATGCCGGCGCGCTTGCCGGCCTCTATGCCCGCCTCGGCATCCTCGAAGACGATACACTCGGCAGGCGCCAGCCCCAGCGCTGCGGCCGCCGTAAGATATATTTCGGGATCGGGCTTGCAGCGACGCACGCGGTCGCCCGCCACGACAGCCTCGAAGCTGTCGCGTATGCCGCAGCCGTCGAGCACGAAGTCGACATTGGCCATGCAGCCCGACGAGCCTACGGCACACTTCAATCCCCGCCTGCGGCACTCTGACAGAAACTCCGTAAGGCCGCGCGTAGGAGCGATCGTCGGCGCATATATCTCGCGGTATATAGCCTCTTTCTCATATCCCAGCTCGCGCAGTCCTACCCTCTCGACAACCTCGGCGGGCATCAGCTCGCGCATGATATCGTCGTTGCCCTTGCCGAACATGCGGCTCAACTCCTCAATGGATTTGTCGACGCCGTACCGGCTGAAAAACAGGCGGAACGCGCGCTTGTGAACGTCGAGGTTGTCGACCAGCACTCCGTCCATATCGAAAAGCAGACCTTTGATCATAATATCTTTCATTTAACAACCCGCGAATATACGAATAAATTCGCTACATTCGACTGCGCCGCAGATACTGCCGTTCGGCAAATCGCAAGTGAACTTGCAGTTGCTGTCTCTTATTGTTATCTTTGACTTCGTCGGCAATACTTCCGTTCGGCAATGCTCTAATAAATTTGGCATTGCCCTCACTTATCCGTATCTTTGCAAACAAAAAAGCCATGAAAATAGATATCGAAGCACGTGTCGAGGCGGCACGCAACAACTTTCTGTCGGGATACAACTGCGCACAGTCGGTCGTGCTGGCATACAACGATCTGCTGGGAATGGACGAACGTCTCGCGGCGACGGTCTCGGCATCGTTCGGCGGCGGTATGGGACGCATGCGCGAAGTGTGCGGTACGGTAAGCGGCATGTCGCTGCTCGCAGGATTCATATCTCCTGCCGTCGATCCCACGAATATGTCACAGCGCAAGGCCAACTACGCCTTAGTGCAGAACTTCGCCGAGAGTTTCCGCAGGGAGAACGGCGCCATAGTATGTCGCGAGCTTCTGGGGTTGCCGGCGGCATCCTCGGAGCCACAGCCCTCGGAGCGCACTGCGGAGTACTATCGCCGCCGCCCCTGCGCCGACTACGTAGCCTCGGCGGCACGTATCGTCGGCGAGTATCTCGCGGCACAAGAGTAGAGGGGAACGGACAGCAAAACGAAAGGAGTCTGCTTGCGGCAGACTCCTTTCGTCGTTATTCATTCTCGCGCAGACGACTCAGCGACGGTTTGTCGGCAGCGTATTCGATCATGATGCGGCTGCCGACCCTGATCCGCGGCCGCACACGCGTCGAGGTATGGCTGCCCTCGTAACGCATGCCCTCCGCCTCATAGGTATAGCGGATCGTATAGTCCGTGCGCGGCGGCGTATGCACCGATCGCCCCGAGGGTCTGACACGCGTGTAATATCCCTCGTGGTGCTGGGTTTCGACGGCCGTAACCGTGGCCTCAACGGCCACGGCGCCGCGTTCGAAATGCCAACGGATGCCATAGCCGTGCAACGCAGCGCCGCCGATGAACAGCACCGCTGCCGCTATCAGGACGAGCCACAGCCTCGCACGGAGCCTCTTCATGCTACCGGGCTGACGATTCGTACTCCTCGGCCTTCTTCTTCATGCGCGCCGCGCGCTTCTCGCTGTCGGGGTGCGACGAGAACATCTTCTGTACGGTCGAGGCCTTGGCGCCCTGCGACAGCTCGACGAGTCTGTTAAGGCCGTCGGCCATGCCGTGCGGACTGAAACCATGCTCGATGCAGAACTCGAATCCATATTCGTCAGCAGCATACTCCTGCTTCTGCGAGAACTGCGCCGACATGAACGCCTGCGAAAGGTCGCCGAGCTGCGACTCGGAGAGTTTGCCCACCGTACCGCCCACAGCTCCGGCAGCATTGCGCGCAGCCGAAGCCATATAGGCGCGTTTTATGGCGTCCTTGGAGTCGTGGTGCACGATATGACCGATCTCATGGCCGATGATCGCCATCAGCTCGTCGTCGGTCATTATATCCATAAGCGACGAGAATACTCTGACCGAGCCGTCGCCGCAGGCGAAGGCGTTGACATCGATCACATCGTAAACCTTGAAGTTGAGCTGAATGCCGCCGACCTCGGTAATACCCTCGGTAAGGCGTTTGAGCCGTGCATCGTACTCGCCCGTATCGATCGGGTTATGGGCGTCCATCCATTCGACAGACTCGCGGCACAAGGCGGCGATATCCTCGTCCGAGAGGGTTACGGCGGTAGCCATATCGCCAACGGCCTTCACGGCCTTTCCGGTGTCGATCTTGCGGCCGCCGATGCGCAGCTGCGCGTCGGCCGATGCGATGCAGAGAAACGACACGGCGAAAATCAATAATGTTCGTTTCATGGTCTCTTCGTTTTATCTACTTAATCGATTGATATCATATTGAAAACCGTTCCGAAGTGCCGCCGCCGCTGGGCGGCGACCGCTACGAAACGATATAATAAGAGAGGAGCCGCTTGCGACGGCTCCCGGATATGTTATTGTCCCATCATCGTTTTGAAGATCTCGTTGTACTTCTCGTACTTCGACTGCATGCCCTCGTCGCGCAGACGGAAGCAGATGTTCTTCAAGTACTCGACAGTACCGGCATCCGATGAGTTGAGCTCGTGTGCCTTCTCCAACCACGGAATAGCCTCGGCATAGACGCTGTTGATAGCGGCTGCGGCTTCGTTGTAGGCCTGATTCGACATGTTGACGTTCTTGTTCAGCTCGTCGAGCATGGCGTTGCCCTTCTCGATGAAGAAGTAGCCAGTGTAGAAGTTCGACTGGAAGTCGTCGGGACGCAGCTCGGTGCATCTCTTGAACGAAGCGATGCACTCGTCGTAGTTCTGCAACTTGAAGTATACGCGGCCGCGGCCGAACCACAGATCGTAGCTGTCGGGATCGTTGGCCAGCGTAGCGTCGATCATGCTTACCAGCTCGGCGGGATCGCCCACACCCTCCTCGGCAGTGTAGAACTGCATAAGGCCGTCGAGGATCTTCTCGTTCTTGGGATAGAGCTTGATGCCCTCCAACAGAGCCTCCTTGGCCTTGGGGAAGTATACGTCGGCACCCTTCGACTTCTGGCCGTAGTAGCAGTGGAACAGATAGTAGTAGATGTTGCCGTCCTCATCCTTGAAGCCTGCGTCGAGAGCCGTTTTCAGATACTGCTCGCCCTGTGCGAACGAAGCGACGGCAGCCTCGGGATCGGTCTCGTTCTTCTGCGAAGCATCGACGGTCATCAGATAGCCGGCGATGAAGAGATACTCGGGGTTGGGCTGCTGGTTGGGCGTTATGGTCTGCGCGAGCAGAGCGTCGGCATACGACTGTGCCGCCTCGGCATACTTGCCGGTGGTCATCTGCACCTCGCCCGCCATGAGCAGTGCATCGGTTATCGATTTGAGTCCGGTCATGATCTTAGCCTCCTGCTTGGGATCGAGCTGGTATGCCTTGGCATAGGCCTCGATAGCTGTACGATAGAGGTTGTCGCCGATCTCGCGGGTCTGCTCCCATGCAACGACATTGCCGTTGTTGATATAGACCTTGACCCACTCGTAGTTGGCAACGATCACCGGCGAACCGCCGAGCACACCCTCCTCGACACTGACGGGCTTGCCCATTGTCAGTTGCAGCGTCATCTCGGGAGCATTGGGGAACAGATCCTTCGTCGGCTCGGCATAAGCGTCGAAATAGATCTTACCGCGATTGATCCATGTAGCAGCCTTGCCGTTCTTCTTGGCATCGGCGATCTCCGCATCGCTCTTGGCCATCTTGCTGCGTGCAGCATCCTGATTGACCTTCTGAGCATTTGCAGCCGGCATGGCCAGCGCCACGGCCGCCATTGCCATCAATACTAACTTTTTCATAATTTCAGCTATTGGTTATAATTACATCCTTTAATACTAATGTCATGCCTCGGCTTCGTCCTGCCCGTCGCCGCGCACCTCGGCTGCCGGCTGTACGTCGCCCTGCGGCATCTGCGCTTCGGTCGCGGCATCCGTCGTCTCGGCGATCTCCTCCTCCTCGGTTCTCGGAACGGCCGTAACCGATGCTATCGCGTCGCCGTCGCGAAGGTTGATGATGCGTACGCCCTGCGTTGCACGTCCGGCCAGACGTATCTGATCCACGGCCGTGCGTATCGTCAGACCAGAACGGTTGATAATCATCAGATCGTTGCCGTCCGTCACGGCCTGTATCGATATCAGCTTGCCGGTCTTTTCCGTGACGTTGATCGTCTTGACACCCTTGGCGCCGCGGTTGGTAATGCGGTATTCGTCCAGATCGGTACGTTTGCCGTAACCGTTCTCGCTCAGCACCAGCACATCGCGCTTGGCATCGGGCTCGATGCAGATCATGCCGACCACCTCGTCGTCCTCCTCTATCGAAATACCCCTTACGCCCATGCTCGTGCGGCCTACGGCGCGCACCGTGCTCTCGTTGAAGCGTATCGCCTTGCCCTCGCGTGCCGCGATCATGATCTCGGCATTGCCGCTCGTGAGCTTGGCCTCCAACAACTGGTCGCCCTCGCGTATAACGATTGCATTGACGCCGTTAGTACGCGGACGCGAATATGCTTCAAGCGCGGTCTTCTTGATCGTGCCGTCCTTGGTACACATGACGATGTAGTTGTTGTTGATGAACTCCTCGTCGTTGAGATTCTTGACGTTGATATATGCGCGCACCTTGTCGTCGGGCTCGATCTGTATGACGTTCTGTATCGCGCGTCCCTTAGACGAGCGCGTGCCCTCGGGTATCTGGTATACCTTCAACCAGTAGCAGCGTCCCTTCTCCGTGAAGAACATCATCGTGTTGTGCATCGAGGCTACGTAGATATGCTCGATGAAGTCCTCGTCGCGCGTCGCGCTGCCCTTGGCGCCTACACCGCCACGGTTCTGCGTGCGGTACTCGGCCAGCGGCGTGCGCTTGATATAGCCCATGTGCGAAATGGTAATCACCATGTCGTCGTCGGCGTAGAAATCCTCGGGGTTGAACTCCTCCGACGAGTAGATTATCTCCGAACGACGCTCGTCGCCGTACTTCTGCTTCATGTCGAGCAGCTCCTCCTTGATGATCTGCATCTGCATCTCGACACTCGCCAGAACGTTGTTGAGATACTCGATCGTACGCTGCAACTCGTCGCGCTCGGCCATGAGCTGCTCGCGCGACAGACCTACCAGCGCACGCAGTCGCATCTCGACGATAGCCGCCGACTGCAACTCCGACAGATCGAAGCGCGCCTGCAACGACTGCTTGGCCTCGTCGACGGTCTTCGAAGCTCGGATGATATTGACAACCTCGTCGATGTTGTCCTGCGCCGTAATCAGACCCAGAACTATATGCAGCCGCTCTTCGGCCTTCTGCAAATCGAAGCGCGAACGACGTACCACAACGTCGTGGCGGTGCTCTATAAAGTAGTGGATCAGCTCTTTAAGGTTGAGCAGTCGCGGACGGCCGTTAACCAATGCGATGTTGTTCACGGCGAACGACGTCTGCAACGGGGTGTTCTTGTAGAGCGTGTTGAGAACGACGTTGGCCACGGCATCCTGTTTGAGGATCACGACGATACGCAGGCCGTTGCGGTCCGACTCGTCGTTGATGTACGATATGCCCTCGATCTTCTTCTCGTTGATAAGGTCGGCGATCTTCTTAATCATCTCGGCCTTGTTGACCATGTAGGGGATCTCGGTTATGACGATGCACTCCCTGCCGGAGGGCGTATGCTCGATCTCGGTCTTGGCACGCATCACGACGCGGCCGCGACCCGTCATCAGCGCCTCCCTGACACCCTCGTAGCCGTATATGATAGCACCCGTCGGGAAGTCGGGGCCCTTGACATACTGTATGAGATCCTCGCACTCGATCTCGGGGTTGTCGATATAGGCGCAGCAGGCATCGACCACCTCGCCCAAATTGTGCGGCGCCATGTTGGTCGCCATACCTACGGCGATACCGCTCGTACCGTTGACAAGAAGCAACGGAATCTTTGTCGGCAGCACGGTAGGCTCCTTTATAGTATCGTCGAAGTTGAGCGTCCAGTCGATCGTCTCCTTCTCGATGTCTGCCATTACCTCGTCGGTGATCTTCTGCATGCGTGCCTCGGTATAACGCATGGCCGCAGGCGAGTCGCCGTCCATCGAACCGAAGTTACCCTGACCCTCGACCAGCGGATAGCGCATCGACCAGTCCTGGGCCATACGCACCATAGCTTCGTATACCGAGCTGTCGCTGTGGGGGTGGAACTTACCGAGCACGTCACCGACTATACGGGCGCTCTTACGCGTGGGTTTGTCCGAGTAGAGATTCAACTCGGCGCTCATATCGTAAAGTATGCGACGATGCACGGGCTTCAATCCGTCTCTGACATCGGGCAGCGCACGCGACACTATGACCGACATCGAATAGTCGATATAGGCGGACTTCATCTGCTCTTCGAGATTGACCGGAACGATACGTCCGACCAAACCGGCATTCTTCTCCTCTTCTGTCAACATTTGGTATCTGTTTTAATTCATTTCCTATATATAATATAGTTGCAAAAATAGTGTTTATTTCGCAAATAAGCAATTCCGCAGCACCGTTTTTTGTCCAAGGCCGATCATCGGCGGAGCGCAGATGCCGTTTACGGCCGTTTTCAGGCGATCTGAGCCACTCGGAGCGCATGCCCCGACACCATGTCGGGAGCAGAGCGCAGCCAGGCCGCCGTTCTTAACCCCGGCACCGCCGCACAAAAAACACCCCGCAGGCCGCTCGGCCTGCGAGGTATGCGAGGTATGCGTAAGGTCCAGGCCTCGTGCGGCCGGAAAACAGGATGCGTCCGATATCAGAAATCGACCGAGAAAGTCAGATCGTCGAGACATACATAGAGCGGCGTGCATGCGCCATACTCGTTGACATCGGTGGTTTCGATCCTGATTCTCAATCCCCACAAATCGCCTTTGAGCCTCGACAGATCGACCGTATTCCAGTCGTCGGCCACGAAACGTTTGCCGTCGCGATAGTCGACCGCATAGAAATCGACCGTCTCGCCCTCCGCACGGTCGCTCAACAGCGCCGTGAACGATACTTTCAGATAATCGCCCTCGTCGAACTTACGCGCGAAAGAGTTGCCGTCGCGGATTGTAAGCCATGTATAGGTCGACAGGTTGACCTTGACCGAGCCCACCGAGTAGCTGCCCGTATAGCGGAACATCAAGTCCTTGACCTCCGAATAGGAGTCGTAATAAAATACGGCGCAGTTATCGCCCGAGGCCATTGCTCCGTTGTAGACGCTGTACTGGTTCGACAGCTCGGCCGACTGCATGTCGTGGAGCTTGCTCACGGCGAATCCGTTCCACGATCCCCACTCCTCGTTATAGCCGTATTCGCATACGAGGTAGTCGCCGGTATAACCCAGCTCATAGCCCTTCTCGCCGAGAGTCGATCTCTCGAAGCTCTCGATAACGGTAACGTGCATGTCGCCTGCATCGTTGTCGAGTTCGCAGCCGGCAAGCAGCGCCGAGGCCGCGATCATAAAAAAGATTTTCTTCATATACGATATTGATACTATTTAGATAATTGTCTGTTGCCGATCATAGAAACGATATCATCTCGTAGGCACGGTAGGCCTGTTCGTCCCAGCGGCGCACCTCGATGTGCCCGCCGAAGTCGATGCTGCGCATAAGGAGCGTTATGCGGTCGCCGTCGAAGTCGTAATCGACCCTCTCGGGCTCGACGCCGCGGCCGGTGCGACGCACCGATATGCGTATGCGCGACAGAGCGCTGCCGCTCTTCTTGGGAAGAAACTCGATGACAGCCCGACCGTCGGCGACCTGCTCGACGCTCGACGTGAACTCCGTCTCGACGAAATCGAATGCACGGGTAGGATTGTTCAGCAGATCGAAACTCTTCGTATCTACCCTATCCTCCGTAACCTCCTTGCGTTCGTTGTTTATCTCGTAGCGCAGACGCCCGTCGCCGTAAACTTCCGATACGCCGAGCGTAAGATAGTATGCTTCGCCGTCGACGGCATAATAGCCCTCGGCCGGCTCCATTCCCTCGGCCTGCATCGTAAAGATCACTCCGTAACGGCCTCGCATCGTCCGCGACAGATCGCCGAGCCAATCCTCGCCGGCCGAAGCCGTCGCCGCACCGCATACCCCAACGGCACACCATATCGCAGCAATAACATGTATGAATCGCTTTCCCATTATACTCAGCACATTAAGACACGCCCAGATCCTGCAACTTGGCCTCCAACGAGGGCATGTCGTAAAACTTTATCTCGCGCGGCTTCGATCCCTCCTGACGCCCGACGATGCCGGCGCGTTCCAGCTGCATCATGATACGGCCGGCACGGTTGAAGCCGACGTTGTAGTTGCGCTGGATCATCGACACCGATATCTGGCCGCCCGAGACCGCCGCGCGGGCTATCTCGCCGAACATCGGATCGTACTTTACCGGGGCGTCGCTCGAATCGCCGCCGAAGCCCGACGACGACGAGTCGCCGCCTGCATCGGGAGTGTAGTCGGGCAGAGGATAAGCCGAAGTATATCCCTGCTGCTGAGCAATGTAATCCACGATCTTTTCCACCTCGGCCGTCTCGACCAGAGCGCACTGTATACGCGTCAGCTCGCCGTCCTTCGACAGCAGCATGTCGCCCTTTCCGATAAGCTGGTTGGCTCCGGGCTGGTCGATGATCGTGCGCGAGTCGGTCATCTGCATCACGCGAAACGCTATACGTGCGGGGAAGTTGGCCTTGATACCGCCCGTTATGACCTTCACGTCGGGTCGCTGCGTAGCCACGATAAGGTGAATACCTATCGCACGCGCCTTCTGTGCCAGACGCATCACGGGGCCCTCGACCTCCTTGGCCGTCATGATAAGGTCGGCGAACTCGTCGATGACAACGACTATATAGGGCATGAACTTGTGACCTTTCTGCGGGTTGAGCCGTCGATTGAGGAATTTCTCGTTATACTCGGCGATGTTTCTCGCACCGGCCATTTTACAGAGTTCGAGTCGGTTGCCCATCTCCGTACAAAGAGCGTTGAGCGTATATACCGCCTTCTTGGGGTCGGTCACGACGGCATCGTCCTCCGACTCCATTTTGGCGAGGAAGTGCTTTTCGAGTTTGGCGTAGAGCGAAAATTCGACCATTTTGGGGTCGATCAGCACGAATTTCAACTGCGCCGGATGCTTGCGGTAGAGCAGCGACGTTATTATGGCATTAAGTCCCACGGACTTACCCTGGCCCGTGGCACCGGCGACCAAAAGGTGGGGCATCTTGGCGAGGTCGAACGTGAAGTTCTCGTTCTGGATCGTGCGTCCCACCACCACCGGCAGCTCGGCCGTCGACGACTGAAACTCTTTGGAGCAGATAGCCGAATACATCGATACGATCTGCTTGGAGCGGTTGGGCACCTCGATACCTATGGTGCCGCGACCCGGAATGGGGGCGATGATACGTATGCCCAGAGCTTTGAGGCTCTGCGCTATATCGTTTTCGAGACCTTGTATCTTAGATATCTTGACACCCTGCGCCTGCACCATTTCGTAGAGCGTCACGGTCGGTCCGACCGTGGCGTGCATGTTGACGATAGGGATGCCGAAGTTCTGCAACGTCTCACGAATCTTCTCCTTGTTCTCCAATATCTCGCGCTCGTCGATCTCGGTCTTGGACTTGTAGTCGACCAGCAACGACGGCACCGGCGCACGATAAAAGAACAAATCGCGCATCGGATCGTAAAGGTCGCCGTCGATATCATTCTCGTCGACGCGCTGCGCCTCGTTGGCCTCGACCGTAATGACCATGCCGCCGGCAGCGTCGGTTCGGGGCGTCTGCACAGTCTCGGCATCGCTATGCGTCGGCTGCTCGTCGCGATCTTCGTCGGCATGCGTATCGATCGTCATGGCCGCAGCATCGCCCGTAACGGGACTCTGAGACGCAAGCAGCTCCGAGGCCTCGGCGGCCGACACGCCCGGCACGACGACCATTCTCAGCTCGCCGTCATCTGCCCCCGGATCGGGTTGCGGCTCGAACGGGTTATAGGAATTCGACTCGACGGCAGGATGCTCTGCCGCAACATCTTCATGTACGGGCTCCGAGACGAACGGAGACTCCGGCTCCGGCTCCGCATTCTGCTCGGGTTCGGCCGGGGCATCCACCGGAACAGCCCTTATGACGATGCGATCCTCGTCTGCCGAACCGGCCGTGCCGACATGCTGCGGCCGAGACTCCGGGTGCGGCTCGGCGAGCTGCTCTTCCGCAGCTCCGGCCGCCACGGCGGTATCGCCGCTCCCGGCGGCAGCGGGTGTTTGTCGTCCGGCATCCGCAGGCGTCTCGGCAACCGCCGCGCCTGCTGATTTGCGGCCTGCACGCAGGCGCGCCCACAGCGACATTACAATGCGTTCGCCGCTGTCGGCGACCGTCTCGCCGGCCGAGTTGACCTTGTTTATGAAGTTGCGGTTGATGAATACGCCTGTCAGGATCCAGCCCGCCACGATCAGCAGCAGTGTACCCACGCCGCCTATCTTCGACGAGAGCCAGCGGCACATGGCTATGCCGTATTCGCCGCCCAGTCCCGAACCGAACGGATTCCAGCGCATGCCGAAGAGGTAGCCCAGCGTCAGCGAGCCCAGCAGCAGCACCAGCATCGAGCTTAGTGCGAAGTGATTCAGCCGAAGCGGTTTGTAACGGAATATGCGCCAGCCCACCACCGACACGACTACGGGTATGACCAGCGCGAAGAGCCCGAAGCCGCGGCCTACCATGGAGTCGGCCACGCCCGCACCCACGCCGCCGCAGACGTTATGAAACGTGACGGGTATGCGCGGATCGACGCTCTGCGGGTTGAGAGCGCTCATATCCTCCTGCCAGTAAAAGAAATACGACAATATGGAACAGAATATGAACAGCCCCGTCGCAAGAATGATGAACCCGATCATCCATCGTATGTTATCCCTCGTAGTGGAGGTCTCGACGACCTGCTCGCGAGGCGATTCGTCCGTTTGTTTCGCCATATATTTTCAAAGCCCGATAAAGCGAGCGAAATTACTACAAATTTTCCATATTTTCAAATCGCGCGCCCGTTTCGGACGGCGATCATCCGCGAAGTCATCGGCCTGCGCAGGCGAAAGCCTTTCGCTGCAACCTCATGCGGTAGCTCTCGTCGGCGAACGTCAGAAATCTATACTCGGCCTTATGTCCGGCCTCGGCGCGCAGCGACAGCTCGTCCAGCAGATAACCGACACGTCGCGCCACGGCCTCGCCCGAATCTATGATCCCCACGCCGCGACCCGCAGCCGTGAGCTCGATGAGCGGCCTTAGGAACGGATAGTGGGTGCAACCCAGTACGATACGGTCTACGCCGCGTTCAAGCAGCGGTTCGACCACGCGGCGCACGGCCTCTTCGGCCTGGGGCGTATGTTCCGCACCGGCCTCGACCAGCTCGACGAACCCCTCCCCCACGGCCGTATACACCTCCACGTCGGAGGCATATCGCGCCGCCGTGCGGTGGAACATGTCGCCTTTAAGACTGTGAGCTGTGGCCAGCACGCCGACCCTGCGCGTGACGCTCTCCATGCACGCGGGCTTGATCGCCGGTTCCAGACCGACGACGGGCAGCTGCGGCCACTCGCGCCGCAGCGTATCGACGGCAGCAGCAGTAGCCGTGTTGCACGCTACGACGATCATCTTGCAGCCCTCGTCGACAAGCCGTCGCACGGCCTCTCGGGCGAAGCCCGTGATCTGCTCCCGCGTGCGTCCGCCGTAGGGACAGTTCTTGCCGTCGCCCAGATATGTCAACGACTCGTCGGGCAGCGCGCGATATAGCTCGCCCCACACCGACAACCCTCCGAAACCGGAGTCGTACACCCCTATGGCAGAGTTATTCATCTTCGAAAACAGTTGTTAACCATATACTCCACGGCATCGGCATCGGACATCGTCCGGCAGTCGACCTCGGCCTGTGCGCCGAGATAACACGCCTCGCGACCGGCCATGTCGCCGCGTATGAAATCCAATAGCTCGCCGTCGCACAAGCCGCGGAAACGCGGCCGGCGCTGACGGCCGTAAGGCGTCAGGCGCGCGATGATCTGCTCAGGCGCGCGACGTATATAGAGCGTCATGCCCGCCTCATTCATAACAGCCATGTTGTCGTGCCAGAGCGGCAGCCCGCCGCCCGTCGAGACCACGGCATCGCCGCCGCGCGCCACGATACGCTCCAAGGCCGCGCGCTCGGCGCGGCGGAAATACTCCTCGCCCTCGTAGCAGAATATGTCGGCTACGGAAGCGCCCTCGTCGCGCTCGACCACAGCATCGGTATCGATGAACTCGACGCCCAGACGGCGTGCCGCCTTGCGTCCCAGCGAGCTCTTGCCGCACCCCATGTATCCGACCAGAAACAACAGCATAGCCTATCCGTCAAAACAGGTTGAGCTGCTCGGGCGAGAAATCGTCGTCCTCGCCGGCCTCGGCCGTATAGTCGATGTCGGACACGTCGTCGATATCCTCCGCGAGCATATCGCCCGGATCGAATCCCTCGACGGCATCGGCAGCATAGACGGCATCCTGCGTCATTCCTGCGTCATCCTCTGCTTCGGGCATCGGCTCCTCGGCAGGCTCCTCGGGCTCGATGAAGGTCAGCGTCTCGACCTCGAACGTAGTTATGCGCTTGCCCTTGGCGCGGTGGCTCTTGACGCCGATGAAATCGTCGACATCGACTATATCCATCGGACGCGACGAGTTGGCGCCGCCGTAGGCTATGGCCAGCTTCGCATGCGCCTTGCCCGTGAAGGCCACCGCACGCATCGTCTGCTCGTCCAGAAAATACTGCATCTTGTCGCCGAGTTCCAGCTCGAAGCGCTTCATATAGTAGTATTTCTGCTCGCTGTCGTAGTAGCAGAGCGCATATACCCTGCCGGGACAGTAACGCTCGACGCGTATGGTCTCGTCGGGGAAGTGCTGCCCAAGATCGAATCCCGTGATGTAATACTGGTTCTTTGAGGTCCACACCACGATGCGGTCGTCGCCCTTAAATTCGCCCAGCGGAGTACCGCGGCCGTCGGCATTGAGCCGTCGCACATCCTCGTCGAAGAATATGTTCTGGCCGCCGAGCGTCGAGGCGCCCTTCTCTTTGAGAACGATCTTGTGTATGCTGTAACGCGAGAACAGATTGCCCTGGCTCTGGCGCCCCTTGATTGCGAGCGTCGAAAAGTCGAGATCGGTAATGACGCGTTTGAGCCGCGGGCGCGGCTTGAAATATACCTTCAACACCTCGGCCTCGCCGTTGGGGTTGACCGACATGTAGAGTATCTCGCTGCGGGGCGTGCCCTTCGTCAGGTCGTACTCGCGGTCGCGCGTGATGCCCTTTATGGCGCAACGCTTCATCATTATCGCGCCGTTCTTGCCGTCGCGGTAGAGGACATTGTATATCGTGCGGTCGTCGTTGCGCTTGAAGACCCCTATATAATATATGCCCTTGTCGAAGAAGGCCTTTTCGCTGATCTTCGTAATCTGGTAGCGGCCGTCGCGAAGGATGACTATAACGTCGTCGAGATTCGAGCAGTCGCAGACCAACTCCGAATCCTTCATGCTCTTGCCGTAGCCGAAGAAACCCTCCTCGCGGTCGACATACAGACGCGCATTGGTCGAGGCCACCTTCCACGCCTCGATAGTGTCGAACTCGCGGATCTCGGTACGGCGTTCGCGGCCGGCTCCGTACTTGGCCCTGATACGTTCGTAATACTCGACCGTATAGTCGGTAAGGTGTGCCAGCGAATCCTTTGTCGAGGCGATATCGACCTCGATCTGCTTGATCTCGTTATCGGCCTTCTCCGAGTCGTAACGCGATATACGAATGAATTTCAGCTCTGTAAGCCGCTGCACATCCTCTATCGTAACCTCGCGGCGCAGCGCCTTCTTGAACGGTGCAAGCCCCTTGTCGACAGCCTCGTATGCCGCCTCGCGCGTGCGGCAGCCCTCGATGAGCTGGTATAGTTTGTTCTCGATGAAGATGCGTTCGAGCGACGCGGCGTGCCACGCCTCGTTGAGCTCGTTGAGCCGTATCTCCAACTCGCGCCCCAGAAGCATGCGCGTGTGGTCGGCCGAGCGGCGCAGGATATCGCTCACGCCCATGAACACCGGCTTGTCGTCGACGATGACGCAGGCATTTGGCGAAATGGATACCTCGCAGTCGGTAAAGGCATACAGAGCGTCGATCGTCTTGTCGCTCGACTCGTCGGCAGCCACCTGTATGATGATCTCGACCTTCTCGGCCGTATTGTCGTCGACCTTGCGTATCTTGATCTTGCCCTTGTCGTTGGCCTTGATGATCGACTCCTTGATCGACTCCGAAGTGGTCGAGAATGGTATTTCGGTTATGGCCAGCGTGCGCTTGTCGATCTTCGATATGCGTGCCCGCACCCTGACCGCGCCGCCCCTCAGGCCGTCGTTGTAACGGCTCGCGTCCATGATGCCGCCCGTCGGGAAGTCGGGGTACAGCATGAACTCCTCGCCGCGCAGATAGGCTATGCAGGCGTTTATCAGCTCGTTGAAGTTGTGCGGCAGTATCTTCGAGGCCAGACCTACGGCGATACCGTCGGCGCCCTGCGCCAGCAGCAGCGGGAACTTAACGGGCAGCGTCACGGGCTCCTCCTTGCGGCCGTCGTATGAGAGCATCCACTCGGTCGTCTTGCGGTTGTAGACCACATCCAGCGCGAACTTCGACAGCCGCGCCTCGATATAACGTCCCGCCGCGGCCTCGTCGCCCGTGAAGATGTTGCCCCAGTTGCCCTGCATGTCGATCAGCAGATTCTTCTGTCCGAGCTGCACGAGCGCATCCTTGATCGACGCGTCGCCGTGGGGATGATACTGCATCGTCTGTCCGACGATGTTGGCCACCTTGTTGTAGCGGCCGTCCTCGACGACCTTCATCGCATGCAGTATGCGACGCTGCACGGGTTTGAGTCCGTCCTCCAAATGCGGCACGGCGCGTTCGAGGATCACATACGAGGCATAGTCCAGAAACCAGTTCTTGTACATGCCCGTCAACTTCCTCACGCCGCTCTGGTCGCCCGTCAGACGGTCGTATTTGCCCGATGCCGTACCTCGGCCGGCTGCGGTCGTCTCGTCCTGCGGCTCCGCCGCGTCGTACGTATCGTTATCTCTCTTCTCTTCCATATCGCACTCAGATCATATCCTCGATCATATCCTCTTCGATGCGCAGGTTGTTCACGATGAAGCCCTGACGATCGATCGTATTCTTACCCATATAAAATTCCAGCAGGTCGTGCACGGGGTCGTCCTTGGTAAGGCGCACCCTGTCCAGACGCATGTTATCGCCGATGAACTCCTTGAACTCCTTGTCGGAGATCTCGCCCAGACCTTTGAAGCGCGTGATCTCGGCCGAGGCGCCGCACTTCGAAACGGCCGACTGCCGCTCCTCCTCCGAATAGCAGTAAAAGGTCTGCTTCTTGTTGCGCACGCGGAACAGCGGCGTTTGCAGGATATAGAGGTGTCCCAGACGTATCACGTCGGGGAAGAATTGCAGGAAGAAGGTGGTCAGCAGCAGACGTATGTGCATGCCGTCGACATCGGCATCGGTAGCGATGATGACCTTGTTGTAGCGCAGGTTGTCCATATCCTCCTCGATGTTGAGAGCAGCCTGCAACAGGTTGAACTCCTCGTTCTCGTAAACCACGCGCTTGGTCAGGCCGTAGGAGTTCAGCGGCTTGCCCCGCAGCGAAAAGACGGCCTGCGTGCGGGGGTCGCGGCTCGACGTTATCGAGCCCGAAGCCGAGTTACCCTCCGTGATGAAGATCATCGTGCGGTCGGCCAGTTCGTGCTTGTCAGTGAAGTGTATCTTGCAGTCGCGCAGCTTGCGGTTGTTCAGCGACACCTTCTTGGCCGTCTCGCGCGCCTTCTTCTGCACGCCGGATATGGCCTTGCGCTCCTTCTCGTTGTCGACGATCTTGCGCTGCAACACCTGAGCCGTGTCGGGATGTTTGTGCAGATAGTCGTCGAGGTGCTTTCCGAGGAAATCCATGACGAACTGACGCATCGACAGTCCGGGCTCGACATCCTTCGAGCCGAGCTTGGTCTTGGTCTGCGACTCGAATATGGGGTCGGTGACCTTGACCGAGACCGCCGCGATGATCGAGGTGCGAATGTCGGCCGGATCGTAATCCTTGTGGTAGAACTCCTTGATCGTCTTGGCCACCGCCTCGCGGAACGCCGCCTGATGCGTACCTCCCTGCGGCGTATACTGGCCGTTGACGAACGAATAGTACGCCTCGCCGTAGCCCGTGCCGTGCGTTATGACCACTTCGATGTCGTCGCCCGTGAGGTGCACGGGCTCGTAGAGCGGCTTGTCCGAGATGTTGTCGTTGACAAGATCGAGCAGTCCGTTCTTCGAGACATAGGCCTTGCCGTTGAGCGTTATCGTCAGGCCGAGGTTGAGATAGGTGTAGTTCTTGACCATCTGCTCGACATACTCCATGTTGTAGGAGTAGTCGCCGAATATCTCTCTGTCGACGCGGAAGCGTATGTATGTTCCGGTAGGCTCGCCGACACCCGCCTCGCTGCGGTCGGTAAGCTCGATGCCCTGCGAGAATGTTACCGTGCGCGCCTCGCCGTCGCGCACCGAACGCGCCGTGAACTCGCTCGAAAGCATGTTGACGGCCTTGACGCCGACGCCGTTAAGACCCACTGTCTTCTTGAATGCCTCGCCGCCGTACTTGCCGCCGGTGTTCATCTGGCTCACGGCAGCCGAGAGCGATTTGAGCGGTATGCCGCGGCCGTAGTCGCGCACCCCCACCGTGTCGTCCTCGATCGTGATCTCGATACGCTTGCCGGCACCCATGATGAACTCGTCGATCGAGTTGTCGACGACCTCTTTCAGAAGCACGTATATGCCGTCGTCCGACTGCGTGCCGTCGCCCAGCTTGCCGATATACATTCCCGGGCGCAGGCGGATATGCTCGCGCGGCGAGAGCGTCTTTATCGCGTCGTCGTCGTATGTCGCAGTACTGTTTTTCTGTTCTGCCATATATCTATCGTTTCTTTTCCTCTCTTATCTCGGCCAATGCGGCGACCATGTCGTCGCGCACGCCGGCCATCAGCTCCTTGGTATCGGTGTTCTGCACTCGCTCGGCCTCTATCGGCGGCAATATCCTTATCGTTATGGTATTGCGCCAGTTGAGACGCAGCTTTCCGCGCATGAGCCCTGTCGTTCCGTCGAGCACGACGGGCAGGATGGGCACGCCGGCCTTTTTCGCGAGCAGGAATGCTCCCGCCTTGAAACGGTGTATCTCGCCGTCCTTCGAGCGCGTACCCTCGGGGAATATGCAGACCGAAGCGCCTCGCGACAGCCACATGCGACCGCGCTCGGTAACCTTGCCCATAGCCTCCGACGCACTGCCTCGGTCTATGATTATGTCGCCGTGCGCCAGCAGGAAACGGCCGATGAAAGGTATCTTGTATACCTCGCGTTTCGACACCCACTTGAACACCAGCGGCACGCAGTAGAAGCATGCTATGTCGACCATGGAATTGTGGTTGAGCACAATGACATAGGCCTTCGAGCGGTCGACATTCTCAGCCCCCACCACACGGCGATGCCAGTGCGGCGGCAGTCCGAAGATTATGTCGGTAAGCAGTTTCGACAGCGCATGCACGACACGGCGCTTGCGGTCGAAAGGCCAGCACAAGACAAGTGCCACAAACGTAAGCGCATAGAGTACCGTACATGCGACGAGCACGATAAGCGCATAGAGCAAAGTTAACATAATAAACGTTGTTTTAATCGAGTATTCGAGCCTCGGTCGCAAAAATACGAAAAATTCCGAACAAAACGAGCCGGCGGAATCAATAAGTTTACTTTCGTGCGCCTTTTCTGCATCAGGTAATAGTCCGCACTACGGCCAGCACGCTTCGGTCATGCCTCGGGCACGGCAGCTGTCCCGGTATCTTGCGAGGGATTCAATAGGCCGGAGATATTTTCACGTCGCACGTCGCAAGCCGCAGCTGCGGGCATCTCTGCGGCAAAGCATTCGGCCTGCGGCATACGCCCCCAAGCAGGCATACCGAGGCACTGCCCTTTCGGCTAACGTCGTCGCGCCCTGCGCTTGGAGTGTTTGCCGGCGGGCGCCGACGAGGGAGGTACGATACGCATGCTCTCGAACGTAACGCCGGCCGTGTCGGAGCCGACGTGCCCCGCGCCGATGCACGCCGAGACGGTTACGGGCGGCTGTTTGCAGTCGTCGAGCGAGACTATGCGCCGTGCGCAGACATAACGTTGCGAGTAGTAGCGCTCGTCGGCGCTGCTGATTATGACGCCGCGCGATGTCGAGGCGTGTATGAATCTGAAATCGCCCGTCAGGCGGTCGACCTCTACCACTATGCCGACATGCCCCACACGCGTATGCGAAGCCCGGCGCCCCGAAAAAAGCACCAGATCGCCCGGCAGCAGCGAGTCGCGTTCGACGGCACGCCCCTGCACGGCCTGACCGCGCGAAGAGCGCGCGAGTTTGTAGCCGTAACGGCCGAATACGTAAGAGGTATAACCCGAGCAGTCGAAGCTCTCGCTGCCCGCCGCCCCGTATTTGTAGCGCTTGCCCAGATGACACCGCGCCTCGACCAGCATCGAATCGACACGCGACACGGCCGTCGGTATATCGGCCGGCACAACGCCTGCGACCGGCACCGTCATGGTGCAGGCAAAAGCCAGAATCGATATCAATGCACGTCGTGTCATGCCGTAGGTTTTCGCCGCCGGCCGCATGGTTCGATGCGGCCGCAACGGCGATGCAAAATTAACGATAAGCGGGAGGAAAAGCAAATCCGCAGGCAAATTCACGCTTACGTCAAGCCGGACGCAGGCCATAACACGCTCCGGCCATGCCCGGACGAAGAGAAGGCCGCAGAAATATCGACCGTCATCG
>OFGJ01000074.1_pt1 | contig 93742 bp, 71 predicted proteins | sample 1521731 | NCBI WGS metagenome assembly OFGJ01 (sample SAMEA3504126, study PRJEB24116) | mouse gut metagenome | biome: mouse gut; feature: mouse-associated habitat; material: faeces | place: Denmark | collected 2011 | reverse complement strand
AATTGAATATCAATAATTTCAAAGCACTCTTATGATTTTTTAGTGGACACTAATGATATCTAAACGAGAATCAATGAAGTCGTGCGGAGCGTGTCGGAATTTGACACGTGTAACCACACTCTTAAACTTCTAAACGAGAATCATATGGGCGAAGACACACATCTGGCGGCAGACACAACAGACAATCATGCAGAAACATCCCTGCAGAAGTATACTCTCAACTGCAGGGATGCGTTGGCTTTTAGCCTTGATAAGTTTCTTACTCGCCTTAGGGCCGCAAGATGTGAGCCGGATATGGCTTGACGCCACTCTCCGGAGATGCTGAGAGCGCCGGCAGTGATTGCCGCACTCATTGATGCCTCAACTCACTCTTACGCCTGAGGCTCTTTCTCCTCTTCGAGGATTTTGATAGCCATGTCGTAGATGGTCGTGTCATCAAGCACAACGATGCCACCATCTGGTCCCGGCTCGATGTGCATGCCGATGTTTTTTCCGAACTGGTAGTTCACACCACCGAAATAGTTGCGCACTGTCTGCACTGTCAGATTGAGTTCATCAGCGATGCGATGAGTAGCGCCATCGGGCAAGCTGTCTTTAAGACGACGAAGCTCGTTGAAGGTGATTGTTTTGCTCATATGATTCTCGTTTTTTAATAATATTGCTGTGTCTATTGCCTTCGCGGAAGTAAATCCACTCTTGCAATTGCTAAATTACGCAATAATATGCTTATTCGCAAAAAAAATGCACTTTTTTTTGTGTGTTATATAACATACTATTACCCGTGAACAATCTAATGCGTTGAATTTCCGCGCAAAACGCGCGAAAACCACACACCCATCAGATTATTTCGATTGCATCTGCGGGGAGCCAACCGACGTTGTTGCTGTTGAGCTGCACCTTATACCATCCTATCTCTCCGTCGGGGTTGAGTTCGCTATCGAGAATATGGAATTTGGTGCCTCGATGCAGGGGGAACCCTACGGCCGGGGCGCCCTGCTGCGGCTCTGACGAGAGTGTGAGCTTAAACTGCATCAGCACTGCCTCATCACGGGCCTCGAAACTACTTGCGGCCATCTCTGCAAACACCACAAACACCACGCTGAAAAACAGGAAGATGATGGCGCTGAAGAAGCCTATCTTCTTCATTCTCACATTATGGCTGAAGAGATACAGCGCAATCGCGAGCACGAGAAGCACGAATGCCATGGCTGCCATTTCGGCCCAGGCATCGGAGGATGTGTCGACGGCGATGCGGTTGTGGATGCGGCCGAAAAATCCGGTAGGATCCGGAGCCACACTACCCTTCTTGCCTTTCATCTCAGCTTTGTTGGCATCTTCGATGCGAGAGGCAAGATATTGGATGTTCTGCGAAATGAGTTTATTGGAGGGATCAAGACGCTTGGCCCGCTCAAGGCAGAGGCGCGCCTCACCTTCGTTGCCGCTCTTGTAGTAGGCATTACCGAGGTTGTAAAGTATGGCGCCGCTCACCCCTTCGCGCTCCACTACCTGCTCGTAAAGGGCTGCAGCCTTATCATAGTCGGCATGCGCATATGCGGTGTCGGCCTCGGCCACCACTTTGGCGGCATCGAATGGGGTTGTCACGGTGGGGTCGACCACACTCTGCGAGATGTCGGAGCTGCCACGCGGATCTGCAGTTGCCCCATCTTTGGAATCCCGCGCCTGTATTGAGGCTGAGATACCTATAAGGGCCAAGAGTATCAATGTACGCAAGTGATGCTTTATGCCAAAATCAGATAATCTCATCATTATCAGTGTTTTCAGGATTTGACTTTGATTTAGCGGCCTTGGCGAACTCGCTCTCGAGCGAATCAAGCAGTGAGGCTGCCGAATCATAGATTTCCTGCATCGGCTTGCGGGCGGAGGCAGGCGAATATTTTGCAAACTCGCACTCGTCGAGCAGGGCGAGAAGGCGGGTCTCGCTCTCTTCGGCTATGCCATGTTCGGTGAGTATCTGGCTCACATTCTCACGATTAAGCTCCGAAGTGGGGAGCTTGAGTTTATCGGCCAGATAACCCCATATGGCCTTGAGCATCTCGTCGTAGAAGGCATCTTCGTTGTTGGACTTGATGCAACCCATGGCCCGCTTGAGGCGGCGGCGCGCCATCTTGCCGGCGCGGCGGCTGCGCAACCCCTCGATATCGGCATGAATGTCGATATAACGGCGGCGCATGATGACGGCGACTATGAGCAGTATCGCGGGGATGATAAACCATAGCCAGTAAAGGAAGCCTCGCACATAGGGGTGCACCTCGCGCTCAGCCGGAAGTTCTACGGGCATAAGGCGGGTATTGTAGACCTGCGCCGCCTGCGACTTGGCCGATTCGGCTCCGCGGGCTACATTGAGAGTGTAGCTGCGCGATGTGGAGGTCTCATATTGCCCGGTGGAGGGATTGAAATATACGAGCTGCACAGCCGGAATATTGAAGCTCCCCTGCTCCATAGGCATGAATGAGTAGTCGAAATCCACACTTCCGCTGACATTGCTGCTCCCTACGGTGGTCTTGACATCGGTCGTGGGGCTGAACACCTCTATCTCATCGGGGTAGAGTGAATTGAGGTCAGGGAGATGCACATATTTCAGATTACCCTCGCCGGTGACCATATACGATATCGAGGCAGCCTGATTGGCCACAGCATCTGTGGAGGGGAGATTTGAGGAGATAGTGAATTTACCCACACCCCCCGAGAAGTTTGCAGGACGCGGCGAGGGCAACGGCTTGACATTGACCGTCAGGTCATTCGGAGTGACATTGAGCTGTATCGGTTTTCTGACAGTGAGCTGCGAGAAGAAGGGGTCGTGATAATACTCTTCGGCATCGGTGCTGACAGTGTATTTGTTGCCGATGATTTTCAGTTGCCCGGCCATCTGGGGGAAGATGATGTAGCGGGCTATCACAGCCGTGGCATAAGTGCGTCCCTGATAGGTCTCGTAGGTGAGCTGATTGGAGACATTGGGCGACTCCTCAATCACAAACCCGTCGAACTTCGGAGCATCTGTGGCACCGATGAATTTGATGGTGCCATAGGTGGTGTAGAGTTTTACGGTGTATACGAGTGCCTCCTGCTCATAGGCTGTGGTCTTCGATATGTTGGCACGTAGGAAGAGCTGGTCGTTGCCTTTGCCGATGAATGTCGGGCCCTGCTGGTTGGCTCCGGGCATACCGGCCGTAGGGTCTGAGCCATTGGCCTGCGCAGCACCTTGACGGGCTGCGCCACCGCCACCCGATCCGGCCTCGGCTATGGTGTAGCTCACAGTGTTACTCTTCACTCCGCCCACAGAGATGGGGCCAAACGAGAAGCTACCCTTCTTGTCGGCCTTAAGGGTCATGGCGTAGATATTGACCACCTTCTGCGAGGTCTGACCATTGACACTGGTGAATGATGATGAACTACTCTGATGGCCGAAATACTGCAGTGTGGCTCCCGGCACAGCCGAGGGGGCCGAAGGGGCCTCGTGCAGGTCAGTCACTATCACCTTGATATAGAACTTCTGGCCAACCTCTATGCCTCCACCGCGCGAAGCCGGCTCTACGCGCAGCTCCACCTTAGGTGCGGCCAGCGCGGCCAGCGCAGTGAGCCACACGAGCATGAGGGCGCATAGACGCGGCAGATGTCGGCCTGATGTGATATGCAGTGTGTTGTGTTTCATTTCAGATTCTTTTCAGGTTAGAATACTTACCACGGGTAGGGCTCAAAAACTATCTTTCATAAAATAATTCTTGTCAGACGCTTACCATTTCTTGACCGACTGCCCTGCTCCTCCGGCCTTCTGGCCCTGCGAGTTACCTTTGCGGGCACGTGTCTGGGCCTCATTATTCTCTACGGCGTTCAGGATCTGCTGGGCGGCCTGCTGACTGATCTCATTCTCGCGGGGTTCCTGCTGCTGGTCTTGCTGATCCTGCTGCTGGTCCTGATTCTGGTCCTGTTGGTCCTGATTCTGCTCCTGCTGGTCCTGATTCTGGTCTTGCTGGTCCTGATTCTGGTCCTGCTGATTCTGATTCTGGTCCTTGTTGTCGTCGTTGTTGTCCTGCTGCTCCTGCTGGCGCAACTGGGCTATACGGAGATTGCGACGCGCATTTTCGAATTGCGGATTGAGGCGCAGTGCCTGCTTGTAGAGGGCGATTGCTCCGGCATAATCCTCGCTGTCGAAGCGCAGATTGCCGAGATTGTAATTGGCTTTGGCGCTGAGGTCAGGCTTGGCATTGCCGAGTCGCGCCACCTGGGTCATGAGCTCTACCCCTTCGGCCATGAGTCGCTTGGCCACCGAGTCATCCTTCTGCACATTCCCTGTGGCCTGCGCCATCTTTATCCGGGTGAGTCCGAGATTGAAGCGGGCCACATCGCTGTTGGCATTAGCTTCGAGGGCGCTCTTATATTTGAGCATCGCTTCGGTGAATTTTCCCTCCTTGTAGAGGGAATTGCCCGAGGTGATGAGTTTTCGCTCCTTGCGGATAGATTCGGCCGCGGCGGGCGAGGCGGTCATCACGGCCACCAGCACCAGCGCCACCCCGGCAAGGATGCGTCGCAATATATTTGAATTAATCTTCTGCATAGTCTACTTCTCTTCGCGTTTGAAGAATGTGATACGGTCGAGCCAACCGAATTTGCTGTCGACAACAAAAATATCAAGCAGAATAAAGAGGAGGGCCAGCCATGCGAAAAATCCGAATAGCTCATCGTGGACTGCGGTGAAGCTACCTTCGAGGGCTGTCTTGGCCACTTTATCCATCTGTTTTTCAAGTTCATTCAGGCTCCCTTTGTTGGAGGCATTCACATATATGCCACCACCTTTCTCAGCTATCTGCACGGCGAGGTCCTCATTGAGGGCGGTCTTGACGGGTTCACCTGTGGTGGGGTCGATAAATACGCCGCGCCCCTGCGGAATCTCTACGGGTTCTGAGCCACCTACACCAATCACATCGATCTGTATATTATTCTTGCGGGCTCGTTCTACGGCAGCCATGACACCTTCGGGGTTCTCGAGTTCTTCGGCATCGGTGAGCAAGATTATCGCTTTGCCGATATCCTTGTTGTCAGAGAATGACCGGGTGGCCATGTCGATCGCGGCGGCGATGTTGGTGCCCTGGTTCGGCACCTGGTCGGGAGTGATGGAGTTCAGAAACATCTTGGCCGACACGTAGTCGCTCGTGACCGGAATCAGCGTGTAGGCATCTCCGGCGAATTCTATCAGGCCTACGCGGTCGTCGTGCAGGCGATTGATCAGTTTCTCAAGAATCATCTTGGCCATGCGCATACGGTCGGGGGCCCCTTTCTCGGTGGATGATGGGGCGAGCATCGAGTTGGACGCATCCACCGCGATAGCCACCTCTATACCCTCCTTGACTGTATTCTCACTCTTCACACCTCCCCACGGACGTGCGAGGGCTATCACCAGCATCGCATAGGCCAGGCATTGCAACGTCAGTTTCAACGGCGGTTTATAGGGTGACACCGAGGGCATCAATCTCTCGATTGAGTCCTTGCGACCGAATTTGTCAAGACGCTTGCGGCGCACCATTCTGCCATAGAGGTAGAGGGCTACATATACCGGCACCCCGAGCAGCAGAATCAATATGTAAGGATAAGCGAAACTCATCTTTAATAAACACTTGTTTTTTAGTTTTAAGGCTTCGAAGTCATCACGCTGCCGGGGCAGGCCAGCGGCAGTGAGATGATATCAAGCGCCCGATGATGCAGCATCAAGGCACCCGCCGCAATACCGTATATCGCAGCAATACAGAAAGCGCATAGCAACAGAATGCAGCGAGAATCCAGGGGAAGAAGGCTTCATCGGTGCGGGTGAAGTTCTCGACATCGAGCTTGGTTTTCTCGAGCGAGTCAATCTCCTTGAATACTTTCTGAAGCATCTTCTCATCCTTGGCCCTGAAGAATTTGCCACCTGTCTCATCGGCGATTTTCTTGAGCGAGGCTTCGTCGATTTTTGTCTCGAGTGTGGTGGTCGAGAATCCGTAGGGGTCGGTGATCTGGATGGTGCCGTTGGTGCCCACACCGATTGTGTAGACCTTTATACCCTTCTGGCGGGCTATCTGCGCCGCCGTGGCTGGGGGGACTTCACCGGCATTGTTGGTGCCGTCGGTGAGAAGTATAACACTCTTTGATTTGGCTTTGCCCGAGACGAGGCGGTTGACGGCGCTGGCCAGGCCATCGCCGATGGCGGTGCCATCTGTCAGGTCGCCGAGCTCCACATTCTGCAGGGCATTGATCAGGGCTGCGCGGTCATAGGTCAGGGGCATCAGCGAGAGAGACTCGCCGGCAAACACTACCAGACCCATATTATCGTTCGAGCGCTGATTGACAAACTTGATAGCCACATCCTTGGCAGCCTGGAATCGGCTTGGCTCGAAATCTTTCGAGGCCATGGAGCCTGAGATGTCGAGGGCGAGGATGATATCGGTGCCCTCCACACGCGATGTGCGGCGCGAGTCGTAGGTCTGCGGACGGCAGAGAGCCACGATTATCGCGGCCATTGCCAGAAGTTTGAGTATGAAGTTGAACTTCTGCAGATACTCCTTCCAGCTGCGGGGCATATTGGCGAATGGTGAGAGTGTGCTCAGTCCCAGCGATGGTGTGGCATTGCGGTTGCGCTTCAGATACCACCATATCAGGGGCACATAGAGCAGAAAGAGCAGCAACAGCCAGGGATATTTCAGCGTCATGCCTCACCCCCTTTCTTCACCTTGCCATCTGCTTTAGGAGCGGTCTTGGCGTCAGACTTCGAGTCGGCTCCGGCTGACGTTGAGTCGGCTCCGGCGGCATCATCCGATGTAGCTTCGGGCTGCGGGCGCGTTGACTCTACAAATGCCACAGCATTGTCGAAAGCCTTAACATTATCGTCGGGGAGCGGACGCACCATGGCAAACTTCACGAAGTCGGCCATGTCGAGTATCTGATGCATCTTCTGGCGCGATTCGCGCAGCGAACTGTCATCAGCCAGTGTCTGCATGATCTGGCTCGAAGTCATCTCCATCGCTTTGATGCCGAAGCGGCGGTCGAGATAGCGGCGCAGGATATCGGTAAGGATAGTATAGAACTCCTTCTCCTGGCCTGACTGCCAGAGCTTGCGAGCCTTCAGGCGCTGCAGGCGCTCGAGGGCCTCGACATCGGCCGGAGTCTCGGGCTTCTTGGGCAGAATGGTGCCGACTTTGCGATAGCGGTGCCAGAGCCACCATCCGAGGGTGCCGAGGGCAAACACCACTACCAGAATCCACCAGTAATTCACCATCCAGTCGGGGAGCACATCGAATATCGATGGGTCCTCCGGGTCGGCGGGATCAGTGAGCGGGCTTATCTCATCGTCGGCCTTCACCTTGACGGGGGTCACTGTCAGCACAAGCTGCTTTGAGCGCGCCGTGTCGCGTCCGGCTACAAATAATATTTCAGGAAGTCGGTAATAACCTGAATCAAACACCTGCACCGGCACCTGGTAATTGATCTGCAGGCGGTCGGAGCCGATGTCGGTGGTGTCAACCTTGATTTTCGATGAGAGTTCTATCGTGTCGCCCAGGAGTGTGGCGTAACCACGCTCGCCGATATTGCGCAACATCGGAAACTCCCCTCTGACCCCCTTGTCCTGCACCACTTCAAGATGCAGCGTATTGAGGGTGCCCATCAGCATTGAGGCCGAATCAAGTTTGGCGTTGAGCATCAACGGTGCGCCCTGCGCGCCAATCCACGCAAGGAGCAGAGTCAATGATATTATAATGCTTCTTATCTTCATGTTATAAGTATTGGGACGGTGCCGGATATGGCACGCCGGGGCGTCAACGGGTGGCCTTGCGGCGGAACACTGCCAGCAGAGCCTTGACATAATCTTCGTCGGTGCGCACATGCGCGAGTTCGACGCCACTGCGCGCCACGATAGAGGTGAGAAGTTGCTGCCGGTCGTACCATGCACGTTCGTAGGCCTTTCTGACACGCTTGGATGATGTGTCGATCCAGCGCTCGGCTCCGGTCTCGAGATCACTTACATGCATCAAGCCAATGTCGGGGAGGCGGCTGTCGCGCTCGTCGTAGACCTGGATTGCAGCCAACTCATGCTTCTTGTTGGCCATCGTCAGCGAGTGGGCATAGTCATGATTGTCGATAAAGTCGCTGAGCAGAAAGGCAGTGACACGCTTTTTGAGGGCGTTGGTCATGAATTTGAGGGCCACGTTCAGGTCAGTGCCACGGCTTTCGGGCTGGAAGTCGATTATTTCGCGTATGATGAGCAGAATATGCTTCTTGCCCTTCTTCGGTGGGATAAACTTCTCAATGCGGTCGCTGAAGAAGATGACCCCTACCTTATCGTTGTTCTGAAGCGACGAGAATGCGAGGGTAGCGGCAATTTCAGCCATCATCTCTTTCTTCTCGACACCCTTCGCACCGAAGTCGCCGCTGCCGCTGACATCAATCAGAAGCATCAGCGTGAGTTCGCGCTCCTCTTCGTAGACCTTGACATAGGGCTTGTTGTGGCGTGCGGTGACATTCCAGTCGATATCGCGCACATCATCGCCCGGCTGATACTCCCTGACTTCCGAAAAGATGACGCCTCTCCCCTTGAAGGCCGAGTGATATTCACCCGCGAAGATGTTCTGACTCAGTCCGCGGGTCTTTATCTCGATTTTTCTTACCTTTTTTAAAAGTTCTTTAGCGTCCATAGGCGGATTTTGGAATCAGATCAGGGCACCTGCACCTTGTCGAGGATGTCGGTGATTACCTCATCTGAGGTGATATTGTTGGCCTCTGCCTCATATGTCAGGCCGATGCGGTGGCGCATGACGTCGTGGCACACAGCACGCACATCCTCCGGAATCACATAACCTCTACCCTGCAGGAAGGCGTAGGCTTTCGAGGCCTTTGCGAGCGAGATTGAAGCACGCGGTGAGGCGCCATATTCCACGAGGTCTTCGAGATCGTTGAGTCCATACTTTTGAGGCTCGCGGGTGGCAAAGACTATGTCGACGATATAATTCTCAATCTTCTCATCGATATAGATTTTCTCTACAATCTTCTGCACCTCGAGTATCTCGGGCTTATTGACCACGGCGTGAAGCTCATCGGCTGCGCCGGCAATATTCTGGCGTATAATCTCCTTCTCTTCGTCGCGTGTGGGGTAGCCTATCACCACTTTGAGCAGGAATCGGTCGGTCTGTGCCTCGGGGAGCGGATAGGTGCCCTCCTGCTCGATGGGGTTCTGTGTGGCCATCACCAGGAAGGGACGGTCGAGGGGGAAGGTCTCATCACCGATTGTCACCTGACGCTCCTGCATGGCCTCGAGCAGGGCGCTCTGCACCTTGGCAGGAGCACGGTTGATCTCATCGGCGAGCACGAAGTTGGCGAATACCGGACCCTTCTTCACCTCGAATGTCTCACGCTTTATACTGTAGATCAGCGTGCCAATCACGTCGGCAGGAAGAAGGTCGGGGGTAAACTGGATACGATTGTATTTTGCATCCACCAGAGTGGCAAGTGTCTTGATGGCAAGTGTCTTGGCCAGACCCGGCACACCCTCGAGCAGCACGTGGCCATTGGCCAGAAGTGCTATCAGGAGTGAGTCGATGAGATGTTTCTGGCCCACGATGCGACGCTGCATGCCGGTGCGGATCATGCTCAGAAAGTTGCTCTTTGAGGCAATAAGGTCGTTTAATTCACGAATATTTACGGGTTCGCTCATTATGTAATTCTTTCATAATCGGATGCCGGGCATTCGCTGTGAGGCGGCTGCCTGCATCCCCAATTAATATTAATACCTATAGTTCAGTAGTGCTGACTCATCTACGAGCCGTGGATAATGATGGCATGGTCAGCAAACCGATTGCAAAAGTAAAAATTAAAATTTTAACATTTGCAAATGCTGTGTTAAACAATTTTAAATTTACTTTTTTTCACCTTTCGCCTCGTCTGCGCTCTTCGTTGCATCATCGGCTGAGGCTGAAGCTTTCTCTTCGGCCTGAGGGTCGGCTGAGGGAGCATCTGCATTGGCGGCATCAGCAGCCGGGGCATCGGCCTGTGCATCGGAAGTGAAGGCATTCCAGCCCTGCGCGCGGATGGGGAGCTCGCCACCGTCGCGTGTCACAAGCGCCGCGCCCAGCGAGGGGGCGGTGATATAGCCTATCATCTTCACACCCTGCAGACGCTCGATCTTATCCTTGTCGGTGAGGGGCACAGTGAATAGGAGTTCGTAGTCTTCGCCGCCATTCATAGCTGCGGTGACGAGGTTCATGTTGAGTTCCTCGGCCATTATGGCTGTCTGGTAATCTATCGGTATGCGGTCTTCATACACACGGCAACCCACATTCGAGGCTTTGCAGATATGCAGAAGTTCTGACGACAGACCGTCGCTGACATCCATCATTGAGGTGGGGTGTATTCCGGCGCGCTTCAATTCATCCACGATATCCTTGCGGGCCTCGGGGCGGAGCTGACGCTGCAGTATATATTCTTTTCCTGCGAAGTTGGGCTGGAAGTTGGGGTCGCCGCTCTGGGCAGCCACTGCATTCTCACGCTCGAGAAGCTGCAGACCCATATAGGCGGCTCCAAGATCGCCGCTCACACAGATGAGATTGGTCTCCTGCGCACCGCTGCGCTTGACGGCCATTCCTTTCTCTACCTCACCCAGACAAGTGATGCTGATTACCAATCCGGTCACAGATGCCGAGGTGTCGCCACCCACAAGATCCACTCCGTAAGCATCGCATGCCAGCTTAATGCCGGCGTATATTGCATCGATGTGCTCTACGGTGAAGCGGCTTGACACACCAATCGACACCGTAATCTGCTTCGGGGTGCCGAACATGGCATAGACATCGCTGAAATTCACCACGGCAGCCTTGTAGCCCAGATGCATCAGCGGCACATATCTGACATCGAAATGTATCCCTTCGAGCAGCAGATCGGTGGTGACAAGGGCCTCTTTGTCGGCCGGCACACTGATGATGGCGGCATCGTCGCCCACACCGAGCACTGTCGAGTCATTCTTAAGCGGGAAATCACGTGTAAGACGGTCGATCAGACCGAATTCGCCGAGCGAGGATATTTCTGTTGACATAATCAGGTATCTCTTTTCAAATGATAAGGAAAGCACCCGGGGGATTGGCATCCGGGGCTCTCCTTATATATAACGCATTTTCTTATGCAGGGTTTAAAACTTCACTCAGAGGCGGCTCACCATCTCCTTGATGATATGGGTCATTACGGGCTGCGCCTTGACGGCTGCTTTCTGCACCTCTTCATGAGTGGGCACCTCTTTGATATCTTTGCCGCCGAGGTCGGTGATGACCGACACTCCGAATACCTCCATACCGGCATGATTGGCCACAATCACCTCGGGCACAGTCGACATGCCCACTGCATCGCCGCCTATGATGCGGAAGTATTCATATTCTGCGGGGGTCTCGAAGGTGGGGCCGGCAGTGCCGACATACACACCGTGCATCAGACGTATTCCATCGGCTGCGGCAATCTCATCGGCCATAGCGATGAGGCGCTGCGAGTAGGCTTCGGTCATGGCGGGGAAGCGGGGGCCGAGCTCTTCATGATTCTTGCCACGGAGCGGATTCTCGGGGAAGAGGTTGATATGGTCGGTGATTATCATCACGTCGCCCACCACAAACTCTTTGTTCATGCCGCCGGCAGCGTTGCTGACAAAGAGAGTCTTCACGCCGAGAGCCTTCATGACGCGCACAGGGAATGTGACCTGCTTCATGTCGTAGCCCTCATAGTAGTGGAAGCGTCCCTGCATGGCCATGATGTAGCGGCCTCCGAGGCGTCCGAAGATGAGCTTGCCGGAGTGTCCCTCTACGGTCGACACCGGGAAATTCGGAATCTGATGATAGTCGAGTTCCTTCGAAATCTCTATGTGATTGACAAGGTCGCCGAGACCAGTGCCAAGAATAATCGCTGTGTCGGGCATCTCACCCACTGCGGCGCGAATGTAGTCGGCCGTGTTTTTGATTGTTTCGAGCATGGTTTTTGATTTTAACTGTCTTATTATTCTATTATATCGATTTATTCTATTATATCGTTCTCCTCCTCTTCGGGGGCCACGCGGGGGGCGGCTTCTGCCGGTGTGTCCACGTCATGCGGTTCCTCGTGATATGGGGCCTCGTGATATTCCGTGTCGTTCAGATTGCGCGGCGCTGCCGGCTGGGGCTCGGTGTCGGCGAGACGCAGCTCGGCCATGAGGTCTTGAATGAGGTCGTTGTCGTGGTCGTAGGTGCCGGGCAGCATCCCTACGCTGATGGGCTGGAAGAAGGTGAAGGGTTTCAGGTCCTGCGGGAAGTAGGGGTTGTGGACGAGTCTGACGGCATCCTTCTCCGTAGTGATTATCACCTTGCGCTCACCCTTCATCTGCCTGAAGCGCTCGGCGATGCGGTGGATGTCGCTGCGTGAGAAATCGTGATGGTCGGGGAAGTGCTCCACACGCTTGCGGCATGGATAGTTCTTGTAATGGCGCACAAAGTATCTGGGATGCGCTATCCCCGTGAGCAGATAGATTGAATCGCGCTCAGTAAATGATGAGAGATTGACTATGAATTTCGATTCATCAGGAAATACCGGGCGCAAATCCTCATAGACGTATCGCGAGAAGTAGAGCTTCTGAAATTTCATCAGGTCGAGCTCTTTGGTCACGATGCGCAGGTCGAGGGGCGAGAGCGTCTCGGGACATTTGGTGACAATCACCTTGTCGGCACGGTTGATCTCATGGGCCGACTCGCGCAGGCGTCCGAGTGGCAGGAGGTGATCCTTATACACCGGGCGCCCATATTCCATCAGCAATATCGAGATGCGGGGCTTTACCCAACGGTGCTGGAAACTGTCGTCGAGCACTATGAGGTCGAGCTCAGGATATAGCCGCAGCAGTTCGGTGATACCTTTGCGGCGGTTCTCGCACACGGCCACCTTCGCACGCATTCCGAGTTTGTTGTAGATCTGCCAGGGCTCGTCGCCGATGCTGTCGGGCGTGCTTTTGGAGTTGGCCACGATAAATCCGCGTGTCTTGCGCTTGTAGCCGCGGCTGAGTACAGCTATGTTGTAGCTCGAACACAGCTGGCTGACAATATACTCTGTGTGCGGTGTCTTTCCGGTGCCACCCACAGTGATATTGCCCACCCCCACGACAGGCACATCATACTCAGTCTGCCGGAGAATGCCGAAATCAAACATTTTATTGCGCACCCACATCACCGCGCCATAGAGCCACGACAATGGGAGCAGTAGATATGTGAGTATTTGATCTGAGGTAGAGTGCACGTCGGATGTGGATATTTTAGGGGGATTATGAATGTAATAAGTCAGAGTTATGAGGCATAAAGCAAATAAATTACTGTAAAATCATCTACTTAGGCTCACTTATAACTCCGGTTAAGGGTATCATTGCAGAGTCACCTTCATAGGCATCATGCGGGCCTGCACCGGCTTGCGGCTGAGGATACGCGTGAGTTCGTCGGCTGCCTCGGCGTCGGGCACGAGCTTAGTGGCCTCCTCTATGAGAGATGCGCGCATTTCATTCTGCAGCGACATCTGCACAAGGCTCCAGAAATTGCTGTCGATTTCAGGATAGAATGCCACATCGCACTTCTTGCCACCCTTCTTGTCGACTTGAGCCTGCACCCAGTCGATGGCGTCATCAAGCTGGCCGAGCTGGTCGACGAGCTTGAGTTCGAGTGCCTTCGCGCCATCCCACACGCGTCCCTCGGCTATCTGGCGCACGCGGGCGTCGCTGAGGTTGCGCCCTTTTGCCACGCGTCCCACAAATTTATCGTAGCCGCGGTTGATGTAGCCCTGCATCAGAGCCATCTGGCTCTCTGTCATCGGGCGGAAGAGTGAGGGGAAGTCCACCTCGGGATTGGTGCTGACAAACTGCGGGCTCACACCGATTTTGCCGGCCAGACCCGACACATTCGGTATCATGCCGAATATACCTATCGAGCCGGTGATGGTGAGGGGATCTGAGAATATGCGGTCAGCCTGGCATGAAATCCAGTAGCCTCCTGAGGCGGCATAGTCGCCCATAGACACTGCCAGGGGTTTACCTTTTGACTTGAAGTAGTTAAGAGCCTCACCTATGAGGTCGGATCCGAAGACAGAGCCACCGGGTGAGTTGACACGGAGCACGAGACCCTTGACATCATCATCGTCGGCCAGACGGGTGATTACGGGCACGAGCACCTCGCAGTTTATGCCGGTCTTGCTCCCCTCCATAATCTCGCCCACTGCATAGAGAACCGCTATCTGATTGGATGAGGCATACTCGATGCCGAATGATGAGGAGGCGTTGAGTATGGCGGGTGAGATATAGTTCACCTTCTTCTTGTCGACACCCAGCGCAGAGGCGATGCGGTCGTCCATCGTACGCTCATAGACTATCTTGTCTACCACCTTATTCTTTTCGGCAAACTTGGCATCCTGCAGCATCATCACATCCTGATTGATGAGCTTGCTGAAGTTCTCTTCGGTGAGACGGCGGCTCTTGCATATCTCGGCGGTTATGAAATTCCAGATATTGCCGTAGAGAGTGTCGAGCTGCGCACGCGCCGGGGCGCTCATCTCGTTGCTGATGTAGGGTTCGACGGCCGACTTGAAAGTGCCCACCTTCACCACCTGCATCTGCACACCCACCTTATCGAGCAACTCCTTGAAATAGGGCACCATGCTGCTCATGCCGTTGACCGACATGGCTCCTGCCGGATTAAGGAAGAGGCTGTCGGCCACACTGGCCACATAGTAGTCGCCCAGACCGAAGCTGTTGCCATAGGCATATATCTTTTTGTTTGACTCCTTGAAGTCGACAAGTGCATCGCGCAGCGCATGGAGTGTGGCGGGCGAGGCGGCCACACCGTTGCACTTGAGATATATCATCCTGACATCCTTGTTATCTTTGGCTTCGCCGATGGCGGCCACAAGACCGTTGAGGCTTGCGGGCACCGAGAGGTCGCCATTGATAAGATTCACCGGACTGAAGTCGGGGGCGGTCTCACGCTCGGCAATCACGCCGTCGAGATTGATGGTCAGCACCGAATTCGAGCGCACACGCTCTGTGTCGGTGGCCATCGAGGCACCCATTTTACCCACAAGGGATATCACGACAATCACCGCGGCGAGGCAGAAGAGGCCCAGAGCCACCCATGCCCCCACAAAGGATGATAGGAAGTTGAGAAAGAATTTTTTCAGCATCGGCGTATAGATAGTATTTTTACACTGACAATTAAAGACTTGCGATCAGAGTTTTGATCTCTTCGGCAAGCTGCTCGGCGCGCTCCATCGTGGCGGCCTCGCTATAGATGCGGATAATCGGCTCCGTATTTGACTTGCGCAGATGCACCCAACTGTCGGCGAAGTCAATCTTCACGCCATCGATATCATTTATCTCTTCATTACTGAAGTGAGCTTTGGCGGCAGCCAGAATCGCGTCGACATCGGTGTCCGGGGTGAGGGTAATCTTGTTTTTGGCAATGGCATATTGCGGATAACCCTTCTTGAGCTCTGTCATCTTCTTGCCCGATTTGGCAAGAAGGGTCAGGAAGAGGGCCACCCCCACCAGCGCATCGCGGCCGTAGTGAAGTTCGGGGTAGATGACTCCGCCATTACCTTCACCTCCGATTATGGCACCGGTCTCTTTCATCTTGGTCACAACGTTGACCTCACCCACGGCGGCGGCAGAATATTCGCAACCATGCGCGCGGGTCACATCACGCAGTGCGCGCGACGAACTGAGGTTTGACACCGTCGAGCCGGGAGTGTGCGAAAGCACATAGTCAGCCACGGCCACAAGTGTATACTCCTCGACAAACATCTCGCCATTCTCCATCACCAGCGCCAGGCGGTCGACATCCGGGTCCACCACCACGCCGCAATCGGCGTCAGAGTCGCGCATCACCTGAGCTATCTGGGTCAGATTCTCAGGAATCGGTTCGGGGGTATGGGCGAAGTGGCCGGTAGGCTCACAGTTGAGCTCTATCACACGCTTCACGCCCAGCGCACGCAGCAGTTTCGGTATTATCACGCCACCCACCGAGTTGACGGCATCGACTGCCACAGTGAGGTCGGCACGACGTATGGCCTCGACATCCACGAGCGGCAGATTGAGCACCATCTCGATGTGACGCTCGTCGTAGGTCTCGTTGCGGTATTCATGACCGAGCTCCATGACGTCGGCAAAGCAGAAGTCATCGGCCTCGGCAATGGCAATCACCTGTTTGCCTTCGGCATCATTCAGGAATTCTCCACGCGAGTTGAGCAGCTTGAGGGCATTCCACTGCACAGGGTTATGCGAAGCAGTGATGATTATGCCGCCATCGGCACCCTCATGAGTCACGGCAATCTCTGTGGTGGGAGTGGTGGCAAGTCCGATGTTGACCACATCGAGCCCCATGGCCATCAATGTGCCGCACACCAGATGGCTCACCATCGGGCCGGAGATGCGGGCATCACGACCTACCACAATCTTGCGGGCTTTGCCCCCGGTAGAACGCTTGATGAACTCGGCGTAGGCAGCCGTAAACTTCACGATGTCGACACCTCCGAGGCCATCACCTGAATGACCACCGATTGTGCCGCGGATTCCTGATATCGATTTTATAAGTGACATTGCTATGTTGATGCTTTTGTTTGATTTTGTTGTACGTTGAGTTGCGGGTGCCATCCCCTCACGCTGGCGCCATGGATATGACCGGGGAGGAGGCTAAGCTGCCTGATTCAGCCGGAACTGCTGCCGGGAGCGGAATCAGTATTCCGGCTTATAGTATTTCAGTTTCACCAGATAGGGTATGCACTGCGACTGGTCGTAGGAGAACGATGAGCCCGTGAAACCGGAATACGACTTGAGCACCAGATTGACCTCAGAATAGAAGCCCACATATTCGAGCGGCACCTGTATTCCTGTGCCGAATTGTGTGGTCGAGGGGTAGGAGGTGTTGCCATAGAAGAGGAATGTCGACACCACCGAACCATCAAGATTATCCATATTCCCCACCGAGGGTGATTCGGCTCCTGAATAGAGCATCTTGATATTCTGGCGCTGGAAGCGGAAGTAGACCTTGTCCCCCTCTTCCGGACGGTCAGCCATGTCGCCACGGTCTACAATCTGCATATACACCGTACCATCCTCATCCATACGGTAGAAGGGGGCGTTCTCCCCCACCTCGAAGTTGCCATCTTCAGGAATCGAGGCCTCTACGCGCTTCTGAGCCAGAAACCAGTTGACGGCTTTCTCCTCATCACGCAGCAGGTCAGAGTAACTCTCGGTGTCTTTGCAGCCTGTCAGGACGCCCCCCATCACGAGGGTGGCGAGGGCCAGACTGACGTTGTATAGTCGTTTGTTTGTCAGAATCATGTTGCGGTTTTTGGGATTCTTTAATTTAGTCCCTGTATCTATATAGATGTTGTTGTCATCTTTAAGTAAGTGCACGCTTAATCTATCCCGATTAATCTGTATTGTGCTTTACTCAAGAATGATATCCAACAACTTCATAATCAGTATTCAAGTTTGTCGAGTTTATGCGGCAGATAATGCTTGAATGAGGGGAGTGCCTCGATAAGCATCCGCCGGCATTCTTCGAGAGTGCCGTGAAACTCGGCGCCGGCAGCCTGACGATGGCCTCCGCCGCCGAAGAGGCGCTCGCACACCTCCGACACCGGGAAGTTGTCGACACTGCGGGCCGACACCTTGATGCAGTCGTCATCCTCACGCAGAAAGAATGAGCTCACGATGCCTCTCACATTGAGCGGCTTGTTGACCAATCCCTCGGAGTCGCCACGCTCGTAATGGAATCGGGCCAGCTCTTCAGAATTAATGGTGATTATCGCAGCCCGCATAGGCTCTACAATCTCAAGTTTCTCCATAATGGCGTAGGCGTGAAGCTTGAGGCTGTCCATCGACTGGGCAAGCAGAGCCTCGCGCACGATGCGCTCTTTGTCGACACCCTTCTCAAGCAGATGCATCAGCACCTCATATACTTCGGGATTACGGCAGTTGACCGTAAAGTTGCGGGTGTCGGTGATCAATCCGGTGGCCAGACATGTGGCCGACTCGAGATTCATCTCCATATAGTAGCCCATCCCGGCGATGATGCGAAACATCAGCTCGCATGTGCTCGACATGTCGGGATATGAGAAGGTGAGGTCGCAGAAGGCGTCAGGGTCCTGATGATGGTCAATCATCACCTTGCGGCAGTCGGCCTCGGCCACTACCGGACCGAGTGAATCCTGACGCGAGGGCTTGTTGAAGTCGCAGCATATGATGAGGTCGGCCTCACCTATCAGGCGGCGGCAGAAGTCTTCATGGCGCGTGAACACCGACACCTCCTTGAAGCCCGGCATGAAGGCCAGCGACCTCGGCGGCTGGTCGGGCATGACCACACTGGCCCGTTTGCCAAGCCGGGTGAGCAGATGCCAGAGCCCTAACGTGCTCCCCACGGCATCACCGTCAGGACGCACATGCCCCGTGAGCACGATGCGGTCGCTGTCGGCTATCATCCGACGCAATGACTCGAGTGAGCCTTTATCGAGTATATTGTTCATCTGTCGTAACTGTTTATCACTACACCCGGTGCTGACTCACATCACGCTCCACGCCTGACATGACTTCACCACGCATCCGGGGCGATGCGATGTAATTCAACTCACAAAGATAGTGAATTATTCTCACATTTCCGTTTTTTTAGCTAAATTTGCACTAAATAATATTTTTCCCTCCCATTTATCCCCCTTTTCACATGCATACAAGAGAAGAGAAACTTGAGGCCTTCGGCCGAATGCTTGATGTGCTCGATGAGCTGCGCGTCAAGTGCCCGTGGGATGCAAAGCAGACCAATGAGTCGCTGCGCCCCAACACTATCGAAGAGACCTTTGAACTCGCCGAGGCCCTGAGCCGCGACGACGCGATGAATATCAAGAAGGAGCTGGGCGATGTGCTGCTGCATATCGCGTTCTATTCGAAAATAGGTTCGGAAAAGGGTGATTTCGATATCGCTGATGTCTGCAATGCTCTAACCGATAAACTGATCTTCCGGCACCCTCATGTGTTTGGCGAGGTAAAGGCTGACTCGGCTCAGCAGGTCATCGAGAACTGGGAGCAGATCAAACTCCGCGAGAAGGATGGCAACAAGACTGTGCTCGGGGGTGTCCCCTCGGCGCTGCCGGCTCTCATCAAGGCCAACCGCATCCAGGAGAAGGTGCGCAACGTGGGCTTCGACTGGGAGGAACCGTCGCAGATCTGGGATAAGGTGCAGGAGGAGATTGCCGAGGTGAAGGCTGAGATCGAATCGGGCGACAAGCGGGCTCTGGAGATGGAGTTCGGCGACCTGCTGTTTGCCGTGGTCAATGCGGCGCGACTGTATGATGTCAACCCGGAGAACGCTCTTGAGCGCACCAACAAGAAGTTTATCGCCCGGTTCAACTATCTCGAGCAGGCATGCCGCGAGCGTGGACTGAATCTGCGCGAGATGTCGCTGGCCGAGATGGATGCTATCTGGGATGAGGCGAAGCGCGCGCTGCACGACTCTGACTCCGAAAAATAATCCTTTCAATCACAGGCCTACTCTACTGTATAGGCTGACCATTACCGAAGAATGATACTTTGCATTACCGAGAAACCCAGTGTGGCTGCCGACATTGCCCGCATCATCGGCGCCGGCGTGCGCCGCGACGGCTATTATGAGGGGGGCGACTATTGCGTCACCTGGACCTACGGTCACCTCTGCACCCTCAAGGAACCCGCCGACTATTCTCCCTACTGGAAGAGCTGGACACTGGCTTATCTGCCGATGATCCCGCCCAGATTCGGCATTAAGGTGATTCCACAACAGAGCATCGAGCGACAGTTTCATGTCATTGAGTCTCTGATAGCCAAGGCAAGCGAGATCATCAATTGCGGTGATGCCGGACAGGAGGGTGAGCTTATCCAGCGGTGGGTGATGCAGAAGGCGGGGTGCCGCATTCCGGTGAAACGCCTATGGATCTCTTCGCTCACTGATGATGCCATCCGCGAGGGATTCCGCAACCTGCGCCCGGAGGCCGACCTGAAATCGCTCTATGAGGCGGGGCTCTGCCGGGCTATCGGCGACTGGATTCTCGGCATCAACGCCACACGCCTTTATACGCTGAAGTATGGGCGCCGCCCGCAGATTCTCTCGGTAGGACGGGTGCAGACCCCTACTCTGGCTCTTGTGGTGCGCCGCCAGCAGGAGATCGAGAATTTCGTGCCAAAGGACACCTGGGAGTTGAAGACGAAGTATCGGCAGGTGACCTTCTCGGCCACTTCAAAGGGTTTCGATGCGCAACCGAAGGCTCAAAAGGCGCTCGATGCCATCATAGGGAAACCCTTCACAATCACTGACTGCCAGAAGAAACGCGGCACTGAGGCTCCGCCACGTCTTTACGACCTGACCTCGCTGCAGGTGGATTGCAACAAGAAACTCGGCATAGGCGTCGACGACTCTCTAAAAATCATCCAGTCGCTTTATGAGAAAAAGGTGTCTACCTACCCGCGTGTCGACACCACCTATCTCACCGACGATATCTATCCCAAATGTGGCCCCATACTGCTCGGTCTGCAACAGTATGCCGACCTCGTGGAGCCGCTGAAGGGACGGTCGCTGAAGAAGACCAAGAAGGTGTTCGACAACTCGAAGGTCACCGACCACCATGCCATTATCCCCACCGGACAACCGCTGCCGTCTAATCTCTCCGAACTGGAGCGCAAGGTGTTCGATCTCATCGCGCGCCGCTTTATCGCGGTGTTCTATCCGGATTGTTCTTTCGAACAGACTACGGTGCTGGGGAGCGTGGAGTCTACAAAATTCAAGGCTACGGGGCGCGTCATCACCAACCCGGGGTGGAAAACCATCTATGCCAAGGATGCTCCCGCCGAAAATGACGATGAGCCCGCAGCGGCAAAACAGGATAAGGATAGCGACACCCAGGAGATGCCGCAATTCACCAAGGGTGAATCCGGGCCCCACGAGCCATTTCTGGGCAAGAAGACCTCGCAACCCCCGAAACTCTACACCGAGGGCACGCTGCTGAAGGCGATGGAGACGGCGGGATCGCAGGTGGAGGATGAGGACCTGCGCGAGGCGCTGAAGGCCAACGGCATCGGCCGACCCTCGACGCGTGCCTCAATTATCGAGACTCTCTATAAACGCGGTTATATCGAACGCGTCAGAAAATCATTGCGCCCGACCCAGGCGGGAATCGACTTGATAGCGACTATCAAGGTCGAGCTGCTGAAAAGCGCCGAACTCACCGGCATATGGGAAAATCGTCTGCGCATGATCGAGCGCGGCGACTATGAGCCTCAGGAGTTTATCAACCAGCTCAAGCAAATGATCACGACCATCACCAGCGAGGTACTCAAGGACAATTCAAGCATCCGCATCGAGGCCAACGTACCATCTTAAGCATCTCTCTATAAACTAATTATCTCTCTGTAATGAGCTGAAGCTCATTACAGAGAGATAATTACCTAATACTGATTATATCTCACATGGATAGAAACCTTCTTTGGCAATATGCCATAGTCATACTGCTCATTCTGGCGGCTATAGCCAGAATCATATGGAGTCTTTCGAAGAAAAACCGCCGCAAGGGGGGCGGCTGCTGCGGTTGCTCGCTGGCGGATTTGTGCCACGACTTCCGACCTCAGTCGCCGCGCTCGCGCAAACATCCCGACAAGCCGGCGTCTGACTCCTGCAAATGTCACCACACTACATAGGCGGCAATCCATTCGCCGATGAAGGCAAAGAGGAATAGCAGACCAAACACGAAGGCCCACGTATTGAGTTTCTGGGCTACAAATCTGTTGATGTTGCGCAGATACACCACAAGCAGATTCAGGAAAGCGGCCATGAATATGCAGAACACATCGATATAGAACCACCATGCGATGCGCATCTTGAATGTGGCCACAAGGTATATGAGCACAAGGATAAAGGCTGCCCATGCGGCACCTTTTGATTGGAAAAATCTCTTCATTCGTATGTAGTTTTTATCGGCTCCTTTGCGGGAGCGGGTGGAGGAATTAACGGTAAAGTTTCACTCCGTAGGGATACCCTGACTCGCCGTAGATGATGGCGAAGTAGAACCCTGCCGGCTCTGACTCGATATTTATGTGGGCCATGGGCTGCCCTTTGTAGGTGGCGCGACCTATGTAGCTGCCGTTGAGATTATATATCATGGCCAGCACGGCATTCTCAGGGAGCAGCACATCGAAGTGGCCGGCTCCGGCGCTTCGCACACTCACTTCATCGCCGATGGCGGGTATGGCCGCAGCAGCCTCGTCGGCCGCACGGGTCTGCGCCTCTACCTCAGCCATGAAACTGTCGTAAAACTCGAAGGGTGTCTCTTCCGGCTCAGGCTCGGGGGTATAGGTGGGCGAGCTTAAGAGGGCTACCTGACGGTCGCCGAGATATTCGGCTGCGTTGAGCCGCAGGAGCCAGTCGTTGGGCCGGTCGAACATTATGCGGAACATACTCCCCTTCCGCCCATGCACCACGGCCGGAGTGAGCACCTTGCGCGTGTCGACCTCGCCGATGGCCACACTCCCTTCGCGGCGCTGATGGTCGGCCACAAGTGCCTCCCATTGGGCGGGGGTATACATAGCCGAGAAGTTGCCGTCGCGCGAGTCATCGGGTGTGTAGAGAAGGTTGTCAAGGTCGGCGTATGCCTCGGCAGGGGTCAGCGAGGGGTCGGTGGCATCGTAGGGGGCATCAAGTAATCCCACCACATATGCCGGATAATCCTGCCAGGCCTCGATGGCCTCCTGCGGCACGCGCGAATCATAGCGTATCATCTCTATATCATGGGCATACCCCTTGAGCCAGGCTCGTTCGGATTCGCTGAGCCGGTCGGCGTCGAAGTTGCTTTTCAGACTGTAGCCGAGTATGGGGAAGGTCTTGTTTTCGGCTGAGATAATCACGAAGCCTCCGCGCTGCTGATTGTAGACGTAGAAGGGGGTGAAGAGGCGGTCGGTGGTGAGGCGCTTGCCGGTGTAGGCGAGTTTCACGGGGGCCGTCTGCTCATGGTAGGCCTGGTTGAAAAACTGCTGGGCAAGTGCTTTGGCCTCTTTCTGGCTTACGGTCTCGGCCATGGCAGTGCCCCCCGCAGCCATGCCGAGAAGCAGGCCGCAGAGTGAGCATCTGATAATATGTGAGGGGAGTCTTCGATTCATACTCTTTGGTTTTGTGAGGGGTGTCTCACCGCAAGGCAGCCGCATTATCTTGCCCGCACTTGAACGGGGACACCTCTTGATATAATAACGCCCGAAAGAGCAAACTTATTGAGTCTATTTGCACTGTAGTGAGAGCTATGTAATGTGAGGCGTCACTCCACATGCAGCTTCATCGTGGCGCGCTCCTGACGCATCAGCTGCCAGGAGTTGATGATATTCTGCCAGGCTATGTAGGCGGCGGGGGCGATGGAGGCTATGGGGTTCATGTAGGCAAGGGCGAGCCACACTGCAAGCACCGTGTTCTTCTGCATCAGCGATTGCCCACCGCTGACGGGGTCGCCGAAGCGGCGACCGAACCTGCGTCCCACCACAAACTGCACAAGGCATGCCGCCAGAGCACCCAGACAGAGCCACACCATGGTGAGCGTGTTCTCGGGACGCCAGTTGCGTATGGCGAAGCTCACACAACTCCCCACAATTATGAATAGTGCCACAGCCCAGAGATAGAAGGATATCTGCTGATGTCCAAGCACCTTCTCATGGAGCCGGGGCGATATCCGGCGGAATATCAGTGCCGCGGCCAGCGGACCGAGCAGCAACGGCACTACCTGCACCATAATCTTGAGGAATGATTGCGTGAAGGTCATGTCGGGGGCATCACCTATCCAGGCCAGCACTATCGGACCCGCTGCAGCCACTGCCAGATTGCAGAGCAGCGAGTAGGCGGCCACCTTTGATATGCTGCCGCCAAGCATCGACGTTATCACCGGTGCAGCAGTGGCCGTAGGCACAAACACACATATGAATACACCCTCGGCCACCGTGTGGTCCCACCACACGAGGAGGCCGTAGACCACGGCGCTCAGTCCGAACTGTATCGCCAGCAACAACACCTCCTCCTTCGTGAGCTTGAAATCCTTCAGCCGCAGCTTGCAGTAGGTGATGAAGAGCATCGCAAAAATCAGATACGGAGAGAGAAATGTGAGATATCCCATCCATTGATGGAATATGGCGCCCCCCACAAGGGCGATAGGCAACATCAGTGTCTTGTTGTGTACAAGCCGTTTCATCGCGCAAATTCTCTTCTTACTTTAGATCTTGCAGGATGGCGCTCACGGCCTTGAAGGTGGCGAGGGGAGCGTCGCTCCAGAAATTTTTGTATTGGTCGATGTTCTCGCCCTGTCCGGGGGTGTCGCTGACTACCCGGATTATGGCAAATTCCACCCCCTCTCCTTTGCAAGTCTGGGCAATGGCAGCCGATTCCATGTCGACGGCCACGGCGTCGGGGTATATCTCGTGGATGCGCGATATCTCTTCGGCGTGCGAGATGAAGGTGTCGCCGGTGGCTATCAGTCCGTAGCTTACGTTTTCACCCTCCAGTACTCTCTTGGCTGTCTGCAGAACTGCGGCAGAGGGAGTGAGCAGACGCGGATAACCGTCGGCGGCGCCGGGCTCGGTGCCGGGGCCACACCATACGTCATGATAGGCTACTTCGCCGGCCACAAGGAGTCCGCCGATGCCGAGCGGTCCGGCGCCACCGGCCACACCTGAGTTAATCACCAGCTGCGGCCCGAAGGCGCGGATTATCTTATAGGTGTTGAGGGCGGCGTTGACCTTACCGATGCCGCACTTGGCCAACACCACTTCATGCTCGCCGATGCGCCCGGCGAGGCATTCCACATCATCGGCTTTTACGGATTTCGCGTCGTGAAGCAACCCTTTGAGCAGCGCCATCTCTTTGTCCATGGCTGCCAATATCGCTATCTTCATATCTTATGTCAGTTTTTATCTTTAGTCGTGTCGTTATGGAGATTTCAACCTCTCTCTTGCGACTGCCGCACCTTTGAGCCCGGCAATCAACCTGCAAAATTACTAAAATTCCATCGCATCGCGCACCGATTATCATATTTTATCGGTGTATTTTATCCGCGATATTTGTTTTTATTATGGTATTTACATAATTTTGCCTATCTAAAAAAATTGTTGCTATGGATATTCTCAAGATATGGAACGATAATCCGTCAGACCGCCAGGCGCGCGATGTGGCCAACCTTATCGCTCAGGGTGAGCTCGTAATCATCCCCACCGACTCTGTCTATGCCATCGTGTGCGATGCGCTTAACCCTAAGGCTATCGAGGCGCTGTGCCGACTGAAGGGGTTGAATCCGGATAAGAACAATCTGTCGATTTTATGCTCCGACATTTCGATGGCGGCCGATTATGCACATATCGAGAATCAAGGGTTCCGTCTGCTGAAGCAGTACACACCAGGGCCATTCACGTTCCTGTTCCGGGCTGGGCGCAATCTTCCTCGCCCGTTCAAGGGGCGCAAGACCGCCGGCGTGAGAATACCTGATTCGCTGACTGCGCGCAAGATAGTGGAGGCTCTTGGTCATCCGTTGCTGACAACTTCCATCATATTCGATGACTCTGATGAGGCGCGCGAACCGGAACTCATCGCCGAACGCTACGCCTCGTCGGGCGTAGCCCTCACTGTCGATGCCGGCCCCGGCGGCGAAGAGTACTCCACCATAGTAGACTGCACCGACGACGCCGACCCCCACATAACCCGCCAAGGGAAAGGCCAACTCGATTAACCCCGCAGAAGTCAGCCACAGCCGCCGTGGGTTTGCAACCCACGGCACAATAAACCAATACTAATCAAATAGTTACCTTCCTTATCCAGCACCCTTGCCACAAGGTCGGGGCGACGGCGCCCCTCCTCCCAGAGGCTGACGCTGACCTTCCCATTCTACCCAGTCATCATCCCAATTTTCCCATTCTTCCCAATTTTCCCATTCTTCCCAATTTTCCCATTCTTCCCAATTTTCCCAGTCTTTCCATTCTTCCCAGTTATCCCAGTCTTCCCAATCATCTTATTCAAAGCACTGTCCTTCACGTAACGGCGAGGCGCCCCTCCCCCAGGGGCTGACGATTATCAGATTAAACGTTAAAATTAAAAATTAATCTATTTTATACTTTTTTTTTGCAAATTTAATATAAATTTGCACTACTTACACCGTGATAAAAAAAGACCATGCAACCCTATCGCAGACTACTCATTACGATTAGTTGGTATTGTAGGTTTTTAGCAGGTTGGTTTTTCTCTATCATCTGATTGTTTTACACTTTATTCCGTTGAAATATGCGCACACTTCTTGGTTTGTTTCTTTTTCTCTTGTCAATCGCTAATGCTGCGGGATATTATATCAAGGGGGAATGCCTCTCGACTGAGGGTGAACCTCTGCAGGGTGTATGCGTAAGCATGACCCCGTCTGAAAAGAATGACTCTACGGCGGATGTGCCTGAAAATGGAGTGTATACGTATAGCGACATCAACGGTAGTTTCGAGCTGGAGGGTATCGCGCCGGAAGTGCTCTACGATTTGTGCGTCTCAAAAGCCGGCTACAAGTCTCTGACCAATACTCTTGTCATCCCTTCCGATATCCCTTACACTGCTTTCTATATGGAAGTCTCTGAGGAAGAGGAGGCTAAAATGCTTGAGGAAGTGGAGGTGACAGCTAATGTGCTGGAGAACTATACCGACCGCACCGAACTCTATCTGACATCACAGAATCGTAAAGCGGGCATCAACGCGCTTGATGCCATCGCTTCGCTGCCACTCTTCAAAAGCGGCATAAACGTCTCCTCATTGACTAACCTTGAAGGCGCGAGAGTAAATGTATTAATCAACGGCCGGCGTGCCTCGGAAGATGAAATCAGAAATCTGAAGGGCACCGATATCAAGAAGGTGGTGTATTACGATAATGCGCCGGCTAAGTTCGCTTCATATTTCGGCGGTCCGGTGGCTAACATCATTTTGGCAAAACCTAAGGAATTGCTCTTCACCGGTAATATCGGTGGCTCTGCCACGACGCTCCTCTCTTTTACGGGGAATGCCGGCGTCACACTTATGGCTCCGCTGCATTATGTCAACGCGGCCTTTAATATCAACAGCGTTGATATCAAGGGGATGCGCCAGAAGGAATATTTCGATTACGGCGATCTCACCAACAGCTTCAGCCTCAATTCTGCCCATAACACCAAACTGAGCACCAATTCCTTCGCCTCTTACCAGTTTGATAAAGGCCGCCATATGCTCTATGCCGGAGTCAATTACAATTCCTCTACCATCACTGCCAACACTGATTTCGACATCGAGGAAGTGACCCCATCTTCGGCCACTAAGGGGGAGCGCATCGTCGGCAACCATAACATCCAGGATCTGGCAAGCATCGACATTTACTATAACTATAATATCGATGATAAGTCTGATCTCAGCATCGACATTCTGAACGCCTATAACAAGACTTCGCGTTCAAACTCCAACTATCAGCACACACCCGACAATTCAGCCTACTCCGACTTCGACATCCGCCAGCTGACCCACAACGATATCTATACGTTTAAATTTTCGGCTATGTATTCGACGTCGTTCTGGGATGGGTTCTTCACCGCCAATCTATATGAGTCCTACGTCAACCTGCATCAGAGATACTCATCTCCGCTTGCGGCGCAATATGATGTGCATAACCACAACCAGAGCCATTCGCCATCGCTGGCGGTGTCATACAATAAGAATTTCAACCGCTTCGGCGCAATGCTGACCATTAACGCTATCGACGATTATTATAAACTGTCGGGAGCGGGTGCATACAACGATTTCCGAGTCTACCCGCGTATTAACCTCAGCTACAGGTTTTCATCAAATCTTATGATGCGCATGATGGGTTGGCTGGAAAGCGCTACCAACTCTTTGGGGGCGATGAACTCAAACCGCTACTTTCTCGACACTCGCTATTTCTCTGAAAATCTGGCCTACGAGCATACGGTGTACTCGTATTGCGGCAGCCTTTCAGCCTCTTGGTCGCTGCCGGAGCTCAAGCTCTTTCTGCTGCCATATTTAACCTACAGGTATATCGACAAGCCATATATCGACTATATCCAGCAAGAGGGCCGGAATTTTATCCGCAAGAGTATCGTCGTGCCTAATCAGCACTCGGTGGATTACTATCTGAGTGCTACATGGCGCCCCGTGCAGAACCTATCGATCCAACCCACACTGAAGGGCACATTCACCACCTACAAGACTCCGCTTAAAGAGGTACGCTTCAATTGGCTGAATTTCGAATTGAGCGCTGATTATTCGGTTGGAAGTTTCCAGATACATGCAGAATGCAGCTCACCCACCCGGCAACTCGATGGCGTTAACACTATCAACAAGGGCTGGAGCGCAAGCGCCTCTGCATATTGGAAGCACAATAATTTTCACGCTGGTCTGACATATAGTTTCTCGGAACACAACGACTGGACCATAACCGAGATACCCGGTTTCACGCATTATTCCTCAACCACCCTGCGCAATGCGGCCTACCAATTCGCAATCAACCTCGGATATTACTTCCAGACGGGCCGCAACAATCAGAACCGTCGCGGCAAGCGCCTATCCAACAGTGCCTCAGAGACCGGTTTCTCTACCCGCTAACCTATAAACCATCCCACGGGTGCATCCCTGTGTTGCGACAGGGAATGCAGCCCGGATTTACGGTGACCTGACACGCCGGAGAGGGACGCGCCGGACGATGAGAAGTTTTTTATCGGGAATTTTTGGATTGTTGATTAAATTTGAGTATTTTTGCAATGCTGATTCCGCTGAGTCTTCATGCCGGAATCGGTATAGCGGCTGAACGCATAGGCGCTCAGCTGCGCCATCAGGTTGTGGCCGTAAAAAGTTTAAACGACTTCTCTGCGGCATAAACGACATTCAAGAATATAACCCGAATCGGATAATCCAACTTAAATCATTTCATAATACCAAATTATGTCAAAAGTAACAGTGGTAGGCGCCGGCAACGTAGGCGCCACAGCAGTCAACGTAATGGCACTGCGCGAAGTAGCTGACGAAGTTGTAATGCTCGACATCAAGGAGGGCGTTGCCGAGGGTAAGGCCATGGATATGATGCAGACAGCTAATCTGCTCGACATGAACACCCGCATCAACGGCGTCACCAACAACTATGAGGCTACTAAAGACAGCGATGTTGTAGTCATCACTTCAGGTATCCCCCGCAAGCCGGGCATGACCCGCGAGGAACTCATCGGTGTCAACGCCGGCATCGTGAAGCAGGTCACTGAGAGCGTGCTCAAATTCAGCCCCAACGCTGTGATCGTATGCGTTTCTAACCCGATGGACACAATGACCTACCTCATCCACAAGGTAGCTGGCATCCCCAAAAACCGCATCATCGGCATGGGTGGCGCTCTCGACAGCAGCCGCTTCAAATACTACCTCAGCCAGGCTCTCGGCGCTAACCCGAATGAGGTTGAGGGCTTCGTTATCGGCGGCCACGGCGATACCACTATGATTCCCATGAAGCGCTTCGCAACTCTGCGCGGCATCCCCTGCGAGACTCTGCTCCCCGCTGAGACTCTCGATAAGGTGGTGGCTGACACTATGGTGGGCGGCGCTACACTCACAAAACTCCTCGGCACTTCTGCCTGGTATGCTCCGGGCGCTGCAACTGCCGAAGTTGTTGAGGCTGTAATCCACGACCAGAAAGCTATCATCCCCTGCTCTGCTCTCCTCGAGGGCGAGTATGGCCAGAGCGACCTCTGCATCGGCGTGCCCTGCGTGCTCGGCAAAGGTGGCATCGAGAAAATCATCGAACTCGACCTCACTGCCGATGAGAAGGCTCTCTTCGAGAAGAGCGCCGAGGCTGTGAAGAAGACGAACGCAGCTCTTCCCTGCTAATCCGGCATACGCCCAATCAATAAAATCGCCCCCGGCGCCGACATCGCCTCATAACTGATGACAAGCCCGGACGATTACCCCAAAATAAATCAGGGGACTCCGAAATCTCGGAGTCCCCTGATGTTTTAATAGTCGTTTAAGAAACGGTTCACACCTGATTATCTCACTACCCCATTATCTTACCACCACCTTGCGCACGCCAAGATTCGACTTGCGGAGATAAATGCCGGGGCGGCTGCCATCGCTCTTGAGCCCTTCGAGGGTGTAGTAGCTCACCTCACCCTCATAGCTGCACTCAGCGCCTACTACGCCTACGCCTGAACGCGGCTCTTCGGTCATAGTCAGCTCTGCAGTCATGTCAAGATAATTGAATTTCAGATTCACACATCCCCACTCGGCAAATTCTGCCACAATCTCCTGACCTCTGTCTTCGAGCATCGGAATCACACGGGAATTGCCGTCTACCTGGAATGAATTGTCAGACTCATCAGCCGTAGAATAATACTTATAGTAATGTGAGGCCGCACCTCCGGATGAATATGCCATCTCTATCCAGGGGATACGTATGCTCTTTCCGCGGAACTCGAATTCGCATACATATCCATCCTCCTCTTTAAAGAGCGATGTCTGGCGAATTTCAGGCTGATCATCTATCACGGCACGAGCACGGAATTCATAGGGAGGCTCCACACTCTCATTGGCGCTCACATATGCCGTGCGATAGGCCCATGAGGCATTTACTTGCAGACTTCCCCAGTTTTTGAAGCTGTATTCAAAGGAATCACCACCGGGGCCAAAATGTACATTCCCCTGCTTAATAGCCTCTCCGGTCAGCAACTCTGACAACGGGTTATCCTCAAGCAGACCCCATACACTTTCAGCCGCCGGAGAAGCCGATTTTTCAGAACTTAAAATCACCGACACATTGCGTCCCTCAAACTTATAACTGCTTTGATAAGCATTCTCAAAACCTATCGGTATATACTTGATGATTGGCGAGGGTGTGCCTACATTTACGATAGCGTATATCCCCTCTTCGGCATTAGGACGCTTGAACATCGGGGCCACGGTTGACTCGAGATAACAATATCTGCTATTGGCCGCAGCATTGGCTACCACCACAGTAACCTCACCACCTTGCCAGTTGTAGAGTCCGAAGGGCCTCACATCATCAAGAGCCTCTGCATACGCGAAGGGCATCGCATAGGGTCTGCTCGAACCATAGATGGGATTAGCCTCCGTATAGAATGGATCATTTGCGGCCAATACCTGCAACAACTCAAATCTGCTTGCATCAGTGCCGATATATTTGCACGCCGCATCTGAAGCCTCACCCCAATAGATCTTCATATCAGCATCTCCGGCAGGCAGGTCTACGGTGCACACATATCTCTCACCATCCTCCGACTCAAACCGAATCGCCCCATTGTCGCCATTAGCATCGGGCAACTGCCAATCGTTGAAGCTCCCCACCAGATAGAGACCATCCATCGGACTCACCATCGCTCCCGGAGCTTTCGCCGGCACATCCGAGACTCCTTTCATCTCAGCCGCATAGCTGAGCAGCATCGCGATTGCAATAACCGCATAAACTTAAACTCGATTCATAAGCTTTGTTAGTTTTTAAATTAATATTGACTGTGGTTCACATAACTTTTGAGAGTATGTAATGCCGTCGTGACATAATATGTACGTTTGCAAATTTAACTAAAAATTATATATTCCAATAGTTTTTTTTCGTTAATTAAAGTTAAAAAAACAGCCAATACCTTATTCCTTTCACATCATATTCAACTATTCCCTTACACTCTGCATATTCAGTTGCATTTACATTTAGTACATCATTCTACAGTGAGTCCTGCGATTAAGGAGAGTGAGATGACATATACTACCTGTAACTACGAAAAGATAATGATAATCAAAAACAGCGCTCCCCGTCGACCACGTGGGGCGGCGGGGAGCGATATGGGTTTGGGAGTTGAGGTTGGCGCTTACTCTTCGGCTGCGGCCACCTCTGACTCTTCGATTTCGGCTTTGACGGCTGCAGGAGCGGCCACATTCGGAAGCTCGAGGCCAAGATGCTTCTTCTTGTCGACTACCTTGAGATAGGCTCCGATAATCAGCGCTGCCACGCCGAGTCCGGCAAGCATCACGAGGGCCCAGGTATAGTTGTAGCTGACGGAGGCTACCTCTTCGGTCATCGTGCCGGCGGCTACCTGCGCCTCGATGTCGGTGTTGGTAGAGGTGAGCACCTTGCCGATAAGCATCGGGAAGAGCCAAAGGCCGATGTTCTGAATCCAGAATATGAGCGCATAGGCCGAACCGATAATCTTGGCGTCAACAAGCTTGGGCACTGAGGGCCACAACGAGGCGGGCACGAGCGAGAAGCTGGCGCCGAGCACAAGTATAGTCACATAGGCCACAATCACGCCGCCGGCTGCGTTACCCTTGAACATCGGCAGTACGAATGCAAATGTAAGATGGCAAGCTATCAGCAGCAGCGAACCGAGCACAAGCATCGAGGCGGCCTTACCTTTATGGTCAACAAATTTGCCGAGAATCGGAGTGATGCCCACTGCAAGCAGGGGGAAGACGGCGAAGATGGCGCCTGCGCTCTGCTGTTGGTAGCCCATCCAGCAATATACCACGAGCGACACCACCGACACTGCGAAGAGCAGCAGCTTCATACCCTTCTGGCGCGCGAAGTTGCCGGCAAAGGCCGTGGCTGCCACAAGGAGCATGATCACATACTGTATGTAGGTGACACTGTCGCTGAGCCAGAAGCTACCCTCGGGGAGAGGATTGAACTGAATATTGCACTGAAGCATGTTGACGGCATATTTCTGGAAGGGGAAGATGGCTGAGTAGTAGAGCACGCAGAGAAGTGCCACAAGCCAGAAACCGAGACTTGACAGAATCTTGCCGAGGTCGGAGATGCGGAAGGGGTCATCTTTCTCTTCGGCTTCGCCGGTCTGCTTGTCGAGCCGGGCATCCATGAAGAAGTATACGATAAACATGATCAGGGCAATCATGAGCAGAACCACGCCGAAGGCCACGGAACGGCTCACATTGACTGTGCCCCCCATCTCGGCAAACATCGGCGAGAATATCATACATGTAGCCACACCGAGACGCGCCAGAGCCATCTCCGAGCCCATGGCCAAAGCCATCTCGCGCCCCTTGAACCACTTCACGATGCCTCGGCTCACAGTGATGCCTGCCATCTCGACGCCGCAACCGAAAATCATGAAACCTACGGCTGATAGTTTGGCCGATGCAGGCATACCCTCGTAGAAGGGGGACACGCCGAGTTCGTCGAAGCCGGGAATGTAGTTGAGATGATTCGTAAACCACACATCAAGGCCGCTGCCCTGGAAGGCATCGGTGAGTGCATACCAGTTGATGGTGCCACCCACCACCATCACGGCACCTGAGAGGATAGCTGTGAAGCGCACTCCCATCTTGTCGAGGATGATGCCGGCGAAGATGAGGAAGAAGATGAAGACATTCAGGAAAGTCTCCGAGCCCTGCATCGTGCCGAAGGCTGTAGAGTCCCAGCCACGCTCCGACTGCAGGAGGTTCTTGATCGGCGAGAGGACATCCATGAACACATAGGAGCAGAACATCGCGAAGGCCAGAAGCCCGAGCGCGGTCCAGCGGGCCCACGACTTGTCGCGAAGGGTCTCCACCAGCATCACGGGCGATACATTTTTAGTTGTTACTTCCATAAGGATATTTCGGTTAGTTTGATAATAATTTCATCTATAAGTCGGCGAAGGGTGCGAGCCTCGCGTCATGCATAGCCTGCACTCCGAACTGCGTACGCTGCCCATTGCATCCGCAAATTTAAACAAAATTCGCGAGTCGGCCAAAAGCGCATGTCGCTCCGCAGGAGCGGTGCGCGGTGCCGTCAGGCATTTGGACCGTCCGCAAATTTAAACAAAATTCGCGAGTCGGCCAAAGCGCATGTCGGCGGGCGGATGAAAAAATGCTCCGGCATGCAGCCATTAGCCGCATTGCCGGAGCATCATTGTCTATTTACAGCCTATGAATTCAGGGTGGGGTGTGGAATCAGATCTCCTTGTTGTGCTCAAGAAGAAGTGTCATCGACGGACGGTCGCAGATCTCTGCAGGACCGAAGTACTGGATCGGGCCGGGATACTGATAGAGAGTATTCAGGGCCAGAGTCTCGCGCATCGATGCATATTTCAGGTAGGGGCGGCCATTGAGGTTGACCAGAGCCTTCTGGATTACAGGCTTCATCTGGCCATGACGACGCTCCATGTTCATCATCATTGTGATGGGTATACCGCCGGCAATCCAGTTCTCAGGCTTGTCGGTGAGGTTGCGCACACTCGACATGTAGCCTGTCAGACCTGAGTTGATGAGCATGGCGGCGTTGTAGCCGAGGGCGTAGGTGTAGTCAGCGTCGAAGTTGGTGGGGTCGGCGCAACGTCCCTCGTAGCCGAAGAAGTGGTGCTGGGCAGCGAACTTGCCGCTGTACTGACCCTCTTCAGCCATCTCCTCAAGACGCTTGGCCACCATCTCGCTCAGCAGGCTCTCTGTCTCGATGAGCGATACCTGCACGTTGCCATGGCTGTCGCGGTCGAGGCTGAGCTGGAGGGCGATGTTCTTCGGGAGTGATTTGTAGAGCTCGCCGCACTCGGGGGTGAGGTGAGAGTGGATGACACGCAGCTTGTCGAGCTCCTCGAGGCCTTCGAGTTCCTCGGCAAATTCCACAAGCACATCGTTGAGCTCGGCGATGAGCTTCTTCATCGAGGGGATGAACTCGATCAGACCCTCGGGCACGAGCACTGTGCCAAAGTTCCAGCCGAGTTTAGCGCGCTCCGCCACTACGTAGCAGATCTGGCTGACGATGTTGTCGAGAGTCATGCGCTTGGCGGCCACCTCCTCTGAGATGAGGCAGACGTTGGGCTGGGTCTCAAGGGCGCATTCGAGGGCGATGTGTGAGGCCGAGCGACCCATGAGCTTGATGAAGTGATAGTATTTCTTGGCTGAGTTGCAGTCGCGCTGGATGTTGCCGATTACCTCTGAATATACCTTGCAGGCGGTGTCGAAACCGAATGAGGTCTCGATCCATTCATTCTTGAGGTCGCCGTCGATGGTCTTGGGCACACCGATCACCTGGATGTCGGCGCCGTTGGCCTTGTAGTACTCGGCCAGCACGGCGGCATTGGTGTTGGAGTCATCGCCGCCGATGATGACGAGAGCTTTGATATTGAGTTCCTTGAGCACTTTCAGACCGGCGTCAAACTGATCGGGAGTCTCGAGCTTTGTGCGGCCGGAGCCGATGATATCGAAGCCGCCGGTGTTGCGGTATTCCTTGATGTAGCCGGCAGTGAGCTCCATGTACTGATGATTGATGAAGCCTGAGGGGCCCATGAGGAAGCCGTAAAGGCGGCATTCCTTGTTGAGGCTCTTGATGCCGTCGAAGATGCCGCTCACCACGTTGTGGCCGCCGGGTGCCTGACCACCTGAGAGGATGATACCTACGTTAAAGGGCTCTTCCACACGCTCGGGTTTGGAATTGGGTTCGAACTCTACGACAGGCATACCGTAGGTGTTGGGGAACAACGCCTTGATCTCCTTCTGGTCGGCTACTGATTCTGTAGCCTCGCCTACCTTGACTTTTACCGGACCCTGCAGAGCTTTGGGAAGTTTGGGCTGATATTCAGCTCTTACTCTTTGAAGTGCACTCTTTTTCATTAAGTTGTCAAATAATTTTTTACCTCTGTCGCGCCTCCGACCAGCCGGGAAGCGCAAACTCATTCTTTTTCAGATGCAAAGTTAATAATTTTTCTGCATTTATATATTTATCATACTGAAAAATATGGCTTGGAAGGGTGGTTTTCTTTATCTTTTTTATTAATTTTGTCTTCGCGGCCTGCCTTGCGTATGAGCCCCTGCGGGGGCATGCGCCGTCAGGAGCCGCCGCGGTGTCGCGCCACACTCCGGCGGCGAGGCGACCGCACCTACCATATAATCAACCAGACTATGAGACGTAACTATCATTTCAACTATTTGCGCTTCCCGGCCTCGGCCGCTGCTCTCTGCCTGACTCTGAACATGATGGCGGCGCCGGTGAGCCCCGATGAGGCTCTGATGGAGGCGCGCGATTTCCTTATGCGGCCGCATGCCGGACGCATGGCGGCGCCGGCGATGGCGCCACAGCTCGAGATGGCCTACCGCGCGGCGGAGGCTGACGAGCCTCTTTTCTATATCTTCAATCATGACTCGGGATTCGTGATTGTGGCGGCCGACGACCGCCTGCCTGAAATCCTGGGTTATTCCGACAACGGCGCTTTCGATGAGTCGCGCATCCCGGATAATTTCAGATGGTGGCTGGACGAGTATAGCAAGGAGATCAGCAATTGGCTGCCTACGGCGCAGGAGGTGAAGTCTGACGATGGCCGCACAGTGCGCCGCGCGGCAAAGGACCGCGCTCCTATCGAGCCGATGCTCACCACCCGCTGGGACCAGACCACCCCCTATAATGATGATTGCCCGCTCTATGCACCGGGGATGCGCTCGGTCACGGGATGCGTGGCCACGGCTATGGCGCAGATCCTGAACTATCATGAGTGGCCGCTTAAGCCAGAGGGGAGCCACGGTGGAGTGGATTTCTCATCTACTACCTACGACTGGCGGAATATGCTCGATGTCTATGAGGCAGGCAAATATTCTTCGGCCCAGGCGGCTGCGGTGGCTAAACTGATGTATCAGTGCGGTGTGGCTGTCGACATGCAGTATTCTCCGTGGGCAAGCGGTGCGTATGATAATGATGTGCAGGTGGCGCTGCGGAAGTATTTCAAGTATAATCCTGAACTGAAGATGGTACTCAAGGATTATACGCCGCAGACCACCTGGAACAATATGGTCTATGCCGAGCTTGAGGCCGGACGACCGGTGTATTATTCGGGTTCGTCGAGCCAGGGTGGTCACGCGTTTGTGTGCGATGGATATTCTGAAAATGAGTTCTTCCATTTCAACTGGGGCTGGAGCGGATACCAGGATGGTTATTTCCGTCTGACGGCGCTTAATCCGGCCTCGGGTGGCGCCGGCTCTTATGAGGGTGGATATAATTCGGGCCAGACTATCATGACGGGTGTGAGCCCCAACAAGACGGGTGCCACGGCTCCTGAGCAGATTATGGTCGTGGCTTCGGGTGGACTCTTCTATGATTCGGGCGAGAAGTTTGAAATTCGCCAGGACCCGGACGGTTTCAACCTCATCTATAACCCGATGGCTTATACGGAGACTGTGAAGCTGGCCATGAAGTATGAATCGGCTGAGAATCCTGATTTCGCTCCGAAGTATACCGACATGGGTAGCGTGACACTGCCGAAGTGGCAGGGAATTCAGGAGATGGAGGCCAAGGCGCCGTCGCTGCCTGACGGAGTATATAAGGTGACGGTGGTCTTCAGCTCTGACCAGGGTAAGAGCTGGGAGCCTGTGCTCATACCGCTGGGACGCCAGAATTATGTGCGCCTCACGGTGAGCGGCGGGAAGGCCACCTATGAGAATGCCGGACCGGATGATTCCAACAAGGCTAATCTCATCATCAATATGCCGGAGACCACACCTGTGATCTATGGCAATGCCTCGATAGCCTTCCGTCTGCCGATGCTGAATGTGGGCCAGGGTGACTATATGGGGGACATGGGCATCACGCTTGTGGATAAGAATGATGAGTTTGGCGATGTGCTCTCAATCATGGATGCGGCGCCGGTGGCGGGGCGCAGCTTCAATGAGTGGGAGGCTGTGAGCCCTGACCATCTGAATGCGGGCGAGTATCTGATGTATGTGCAGGATGATGATGCGAATATGCTTATCGATGGCGTGACGGTGAAGGTGGTGGAGGGTGACTTCCCCACGGTGGATGATTCGGATGAGGTGAAGTTTTCTGAACTGTCGCCGAATTTCATGACTTCGGGCATGGAGAATCCTATCTATTTCACTGCCACAAGCATCAGCATCTTCGAGGAGTCGCGCACTGTGGGCTTCACGGTGCTTGATGCTGAGACACTGCAGAAGGTGAAGGATCTGCCGGGCACGTATAAGGTGACGGTGCCGGCCAACTACGACGGTCGCCTCACAATCGCTCCGCGCGACCTGGGTCTCGACCCGGGTTATTACATGTGGTATGTGACCGATGGCAATGGCAAGGCTTTGAGTTCGCCTGCGCCGCTGATCGTGAATTCGCAGCCGCTGACTGAGAATGGCGTGACTTATGTGGTGACTGACGAGAAGAACCGTAAGGCAATCATCACGGCGCCTCTGAGCGGCGGATATGAGGGGGCTGTGGAGGTTCCTGCCTCAATCGCCGACTACAATGTGACGGCTCTGCGGGCTGATGCCTTCGCTTTCGCGAGTGCTACGGCGGTGACGCTGCCGGAGTCAATCACATCTCTGCCCGACGGGGCTTTCTACAGTGATTATCAGTTGAGGTCGCTGACGCTGAATGCGCCTGAACTGGTGACTACGGGGGCCTCGACGTTCACTCCGGCCAATGCCGCACGGTGCTGGCTGGTGACTCCCGATGAGCTTGCTATCCCCTATCATGAATCGGATGTGTGGAAGGATTTCCAGATGACCTGCTGGCAGCTTACGCTTGAGGATGTGGAGATAACTTCGGGATGGCCGACCGATCCGGCCACCGGTGAGCTCTACGCTCCCTATTATGTGAATTGCTTCACTCCGATAGAGCTGCATCTGAAGGCTGCTGATGGCAAGAATGTGCTTGTGCTGGTGAGCCATAATGGCGAGTGGGTGGAGTATCATACGATTGACCCGACTGTGACGACTGTCACTCTCCCGGCTCTGGGCATGAGGGGCTCGGGACGCTTCTCGGCCTGGGCCACTGACGATGAGGTGGGCGTCGACACGGTGGATGCTGATACCGATTCTGCGCCTGCTGCGGTGTTCTCGATTGATGGCCGACTGATTCTGCGCGATGCCTCTGCCGAACAGATCCGTGCTCTCGAACCGGGCATATATATCATCGGAGGTCGCAAACAGGTTGTGAGATAATTCTCACCTCGAATACTATCTGATGGGGTGGCGCGCCGCTTGGCACGCCACCCCATTCATATTGCTCGCATTCACGCTCAATCTCCCCCGCATACAGCCACAAAGAAAAAGTCGCTGACTTTAGTGTCAACGACTTCAAGGGGGGACCCGGAGGTTCCAACCAGATTCGAACTGGTGTAAACGGTTTTGCAGACCGGTACCTAACCACTCGGACATGGAACCATATTTTCTCGCATCAGCCTCAGCTCTCTGGGCTTTTGCGATGCAAAGTTAATAAATAATTCCGGCTCCACCAAATTTTCGATAAAAAAAATATTCAACATTTTCCGGATGGTCTCTTTGCACATGGCTGCATAAGCACTGACTGAGTTGAGGCCAGCGAACTAATTCATGGATGGGATTGTAATAATATGAAAGGAGTTTGACGCGTCGGTTCTATAACGACCCGGCGTGCGTCAGTCCCCCCCCCGGATATGTACATCCGGCTAACCCGTTCTGTCGGGCTGGAAGAATTCTTGCTGTTTCCAAGGATTCTGCAGGAGATACATACTGAAGTTTCAACATCTTTGCATAACACCTTTCCACTATGAATTTAACCTCACTATTGCTTACCATTGCGCCACAGGTGGCGGAGCGGGCACAGACGGTGCCGCAGGTGCATCTGCACGGTGCTACTGAAGAGAGCTACTATGCGGTGGCCCGTATCATCATGAAGGTTGTGAATTGGCTGCTCAGTCTTGTGGGACTGGAGAATAATGCGGCTCTGTTTACCACAATCTATGCCATATTGGTATTCTTGATATCTTATGCCATCGGGCAGGTGGTGAAGTGGCTCATCCTGGGGGCTGTGCGCCATCTGGGACGCTTCATGAAGTATGACCTCTACGAGCGCCTGCGTGAGTCGATGTTCTTCACAAAGGCTTGCAGGATAGTGCCCCCTATCGTGTTTCTGATCTTTATCCAGTTTACTCTTACTGCCAAGGCTACGCTGGCGATGTGGCTGACGCGCATCACGTGGATCTATGTGGTGTATGTGGTGGCGGTGGCGCTCAATACGCTTGCGATGGTGGTGTGGAGCCATGTCGACGCGCGTGAGAATAAACGCAAATTGCCGCTGCGCGGTCTGGTGCAGCTGGTGAAGGGTGTCATCTGGATTATTTGCGCGATTATCGCTGTGGCGATTATCGTGGATAAGTCGCCGGGGAGTCTACTGGCCGGACTTGGTGCATTCGCTGCGGTGCTGATGCTGGTGTTCAAGGATAGTATTCTCGGCGTGGTGGCCGGAGTGCAGCTGTCGGAGAATGATTCGCTGCATGTGGGCGACTGGATCAAGGTGCCGGGCACTGATGCCAACGGCAATGTGATTGAGGTGACGCTGACCTCGGTGAAGGTGCAGAATTTCGACAAGACGGTCACTACGTTGCCCCCCTATAGTCTGATTTCGGGATCGTTCACCAACTATCGGCCGATGCAGGTGTCAAACACACGCCGCATCTGCCGCAGCTATATGATTGATTGCGATTCGGTGCTCCCCACCGACGACAAGATGCTTGAGCAATATGCGGCCATACCGTTGCTGAAGGATTGGATCGAGAAGAAGATCGAGCAGCGCAAGGCGGGGAAGGTGGAGAATGTGAATAATTCAGCCGGACTCGTGGATGGCAGCATCGAGACGAATCTGGGTGTGTTCAGAGCCTATGTGAAACTCTATCTTGACGCGCATCCGAAGGTGAGCCACGCGGCCGAGGACCAGTGCTTCATCTCGACTCTGGCGCAGAGTGCCAACGGCATTCCACTTCAGGTGTATTGCTTCACCAATACTTCTTCGTGGCTACCGTATGAGTCAATACAGTCTTCTATCTTCGAGCATATCGCCATCATGATGGGGCGCTTCCATCTCTATACTTATGAGAATGCTTCGGGTCGTGATGAGATTGTGAACGGTGTGCTTGAGGCAGGCCGCAATCCTGAACTCTATTTCGGTCTCCCCTATCCGTTCCTGCGTGAGGGTGGCTCTCCCGAGAATCCGGCGTATGCGCCACAGCCGACTCCGGCCTCTCCAGCCTCTCCGGCCACTCCGGCGCCAGCCCAGAACCAGACATCCGCCCAGAACGCGGATGCAGCTCCATCCTCTCCGGCGGCATCTGCGCCGCAAGGCCAGAAGGGCTGAGGCGCCAGGCTATTGCTTGCCGCTCTTGCGGAAGCGTGAGTATATCTCGGCGTCGAGGCGCTTGGCTTTGGCCACATCTTTCGGATTGCGCGGGTCGACTCCATATTTGGCCAAGGGGGGCACCACTACGCGTGTGCCGGGTCGAATGCGGTCAGGATGTCCGAGTATGCTGGCGTTCTCCTTATATATATAGGGCCAGAAGTGGTAGTTGCCGTAGTGCTTGCGAGCGATGGTGCCGAGGCCGGTGTGGGGGGTGATGGTGTCGTAGACGGGATTGTCGGAGGCTCCGGTGGGTACTACGCCATCGCCGATGGCACGGTCGCCGGGCACGGCCACATCCTCGACCATGTCGGCCATGCCACTCTCAATCTCTCCCATATCTGCAATCTCTGCCAAGGTGCCGTCGGGCAATATGCGCTTGGAGGCGGGTGAAGTTGAGGCGGTGTCGGGTGCTTCAACTTTGGCTTGAGAATCTGCCATGGTGGGTTCCACACCGAAGTTGCGGGCTGAATCTACCCGGCCGCGAAAGTCGGAGTTCAACCAGTAGAGGGCCATGAATCCGGCGGCGAGCACCGCCACTGTGGCTACCGCTCCCCAGATAAATCCGCGGCTGAAGCGGCGCTTATGCTCGGCTTCTATGTCGGTGCCGCTGGTGGAGGCATCCTCTTCGGGGGTCTCTTCGGGCTGTAGGGGGAGAGTGGCTGCCCCTTTGGATTCTACAGTCGGCTCCACATCTGCTTCCGGCTCCGAAAGGGATTCGTCGGGTACTTGCGGGGCATCTTCAGATATAGCTCCTTCTGCCTCAGGGGGAAGCAGAGCCTCCGCGGTGGCATCGTGCGGGGCCGGAGCGGCGGCTGCAGCGGTCATCTCTGATGGTTGGGCCTCCTCTGCTTCGTCGGCAAATTGGTCGGCGCGAGGGTCAAGGGCATCGGCAAGGGGGGTGCCAAGTCCGGTGGTGGTCTCGGCATCAAGTAGTTCCTGTTCGGTGAGGGCATCATCGAGTTCGATGGTGTCAAACATCTCGAAGGGTGCATTGACTGCCCCGGCCAATTCTTTGGCCGGAAGGAAGACTACCCGGTTATGGGCCGGTATCTCATAGTCGCGCCCGTTGGTGACATCGACACTCATCCGGGAGTCGACTTTCGATATCTTGAATGTGCCGAACCCCTTCACCTTCACCGACTCCCCCTCACACAGGGCCGTGCCGATGGTCTGGAAGAAGGAGCGCAGCAACTCTTCACACTCCTTGCGCTGACGCCCGGTGCGCTCTCCGAGCATGGCCGACATAGTGGCTAAGGTTATCTTGTTGTTCATCTGGTCTGGTTGTTTCATTCGCCGAGCCGCAGTTCCGGGCTATCCTGGCATGAATTCTTGATTACTGCCGAGGGCTTGAAATTCACCACGAGCTTCGGGGGCACGAGCAGGCGCTTGCCGCTCGAGGGATGCACGGTCAGGCGCTCTTTGCGCTTCTTGGGTTCGAATTGGCCGAAGCCGGGTATGATTATCGTGTCCATGGCCAGGCAGCACTCGGCAGTGAGCCCGTAGAAGGCGTTGAGCATATCCTGCACCTCCTCGCGCTTCATGCCGCGCTCGGCGGCTATGCGGTCTATCAATGTCTTGTTGTCCATTTCTTATCTGTGGCCTGCGGCGCGCCCTCTTTGCACGTGAAGCATGCGGCAGAGGATACTTGACAACCGTAGCGGGCCGGGTATTTTTTACTTTAAGCTACAAATTTAATAATTTTATTCCACACTTCAGACCATCCATAGCGTGTCGGGTCATACTTTTTTACCCCGACCTATCCCTCTGGCACGACTAAGCTACTAATTGAAATTTATCTGTAAATATTTTTGTAATATTTTTTGCATAATCAAAGTGATTTAATTATCTTTGCACACAGATAGGGAGCGATGACGAAGTGCCGTATAGTCTGAACCGCGCCCGGCATCAACCCCGGCGGGAAATATGCGGCCAACCTCATCCACATCCTCCTAATCCTCTATTCCACAACCTATATTAAAACTCTAATACAACTTAAACACATGGAACTCCCCTTTGCAGAATCATGGAAAATCAAGATGGTAGAACCCATCAAGAAGTCAACCCGCGCCGAGCGTGAGCAGTGGCTCAAGGAAGCTAACTACAATGTCTTCCAGCTCGAAGGCGACCAGGTATATATCGACCTGCTGACCGACTCAGGCACAGGCGCCATGAGCGACCGCCAGTGGGCAGCCCTCATGATGGGCGATGAGTCTTATGCCGGCTCTCGCTCTTTCTATCAGCTCAAGGATGTGATCAACCGCATCACCGGCTTCGACTATGTAATCCCCACCCACCAGGGCCGCGCCGCTGAGAATGTGCTCTTCTCTGCTCTCGTCAAGGAGGGTGACATCGTGCCGGGCAACTCTCACTTCGATACCACCAAGGGTCATATCGAAAGCCGTAAGGCTGTGGCTCTCGACTGCACTGTCGATGAGGCTAAGGATACTCAGCTCGAAATCCCCTTCAAGGGTAATGTCGACCCCAAGAAACTTGAGGCCGCTCTCGAACAGAATGCTGACAAAATCCCCTTCATCATCGTCACTATCACCAACAATACTGCAGGTGGTCAGCCCGTGTCGATGGCTAACCTCCGCGAGGTGCGCCGTCTGGCTGATAAGTACAACAAGCGTGTCATCTTCGACTCTGCACGCTTCGCTGAGAATGCCTACTTCATCAAGACCCGTGAGGAGGGTTATGCCGACAAGACTATCAAGGAGATCGCCCACGAGATGTTTGACCTGGCTGACGGCATGACAATGTCGGCCAAGAAGGATGGCATCGTCAACATGGGTGGCTTCATCGCTACTCGCCACGAGGATTGGTATGAGGCTGCCAAGAAGTTCTGTATCCCCTTCGAGGGTTACCTGACTTATGGCGGTATGAACGGCCGCGATATGGCTGCTCTGGCTGTGGGCCTCGATGAGAATACTGAGTTCGACAACCTCGAGACTCGTATCCACCAGGTGGAGTATCTCGCTTCGCTGCTCGATGAGTATGGCATCCCCTACCAGCGTCCCGCCGGCGGCCACGCTATATTCATCGATGCTTCTAAGGTGCTCACTAATGTGCCTAAGGAGGAATTCCCCGCACAGACCCTCACTTGCGAGCTCTATCTCGAAGCCGGTATCCGCGGTTGCGAAATCGGCTATATCCTCGCCGACCGCGACCCGGTGACTCGCGAAAACCGCTTCGGTGGCCTCGACCTGCTGCGTCTGGCTATCGCACGCCGCGTATACACCGACAACCACATGAAGGTCATCGCCGCTGCCCTCAAGAATGTCTATGACCGCCGCAATGAAATCACCCGCGGTGTAGAGATCGTTTGGGAGGCTCCGCTGATGCGCCACTTCACTGTGAAGCTCAAACCCGCCGGCAAGTAATCAACCGCGCCACACCTTTACACTCACGATAGTCTCCCCGACCCGGATAAAGCCCGGATCGGGGAGACACTCTTTTTTGCACACATTTCTTACAACGCCATTCTCATAACTCTCTATGTTTCGGATAGATAATTTAGCGTTAACAAATTTTCACATTCAGTTTTGCTCATTTTTTGCACATTCGATGGGTCGATGTGCACGGTTTTAAAAATATGTTGTAAAACATACGGTTTTGCTAAACCTTTAAAGTTCAATAAATTACACAAGCCATTACAAAGACTTGCAAAAATCTTTAACAAAAAATAATATTAAAAGTTTAGGTTTGCGCGCCTTTTGTTTGTACTTTTGATAAAGAACGAAGAGCAATTGTGAACAAATCTTAAAATCATGTTTACACTTTTCTCTCCGTCTCTCTCCAAGTGGCCCGAGCGGCTTTGAGAGCCTTGAGGACTGCATTATGGAAGTTGTTTCGTCAACTTCAAGATGTGAAACCCGTAGTCTCTTTAAGTTTCAGCCGATCTGAGACAACGACCCTTTCGACAGCGTGCCGCGGCGCCTGCGCCCCCCGGCATCTGAATGAGCCAACGCCCCGCTCAACTTCAAACTTAAAGAACTGACCAGAAATATCAACGTTTAGAATGAAATCGGTAAAATTCATACTCGGCCTGGCCGCTGCAACATGCCTGGCTTTCACAGCCCCGGTATTTGCCCAGACCAAATCTCGCGCCCACGCCGACGCACATAAACAACTGCTCGCCAGCAACGCCTCTGCTAAAGAGCAGATCAAACTCATCGACCAGTCGGCCTTCATCGACCTCATCGATGAGCCGGAACCTGAAATCGACATCTACACCGAGGGCTGGAACTCGAAGAGCGTCAACCCTTTCAAACCCGCTGATGTGCCCAACACAGCCATCATCGATGTCACCAAATATGTCATGCCCCACATGGGTAAGGTGACCTCAAACTATGGCTACCGCGCCAAGTTCGGCCGTATGCACAAGGGAATCGATATAGGCGTGAAAATGAACGACACTATCCGCGCCGCTTTCGACGGCAAGGTGCGCCTCACCAATTATGAGGCCCGCGGATATGGCAACTACGTCATCATCCGTCACCCCAACGGTCTGGAGACTGTATACGGCCACCTCAACAAGCATCTCGTGAAGCCTGACCAGGTGGTTAAAGCCGGAGACCCGATCGGTCTGGGTGGCAACACCGGACGCAGCACAGGCCCGCACCTCCACTTCGAGACCCGCTACATGGGTTATGCAATCAACCCCTCGGCGATTTTTGACTTCGTGAACCATACGACTCATACAGACACCTACACTTTCTCGAAGTCTACCTACACCCAGCCGCGCAACTTCGCTCCTTCGCGTGAGCTTGCCAAGGCTGAGAAGGGTGCAAACCCCTACACCAGCGGTGAGGAACGCAGTGTCTACACCGTCAAGAAGGGCGACACTCTGTCGTCGATTGCCAAGGCTTATGGTCTCTCGACAACTCGACTCAGAAATCTCAACAACCTCTCGGCTACCGACCCGATCAAAATCGGCCAGTCGCTGAAGCTGAAGTGAGATTGAGCCCCTCCACGGGGGAGGGCAGAACGGTCAGGCTGCGCATGGCGCACACTTGAACCCATCATCTCCCATCCCCACCTGATACCATGAAATAGTTAATACCCGGGAGCTCATGAATTGACCTCATCCCGGATCCTTCATAGAATTTACCGATAAATTCTCAATCTTATCAAGTATAGAACAACACTATAATAGGCCGCGATGGATATCGCGGCCTATTAACTTTTTTGCTATTTTGGCTCTTGAATACTTAGCTCTCTGAGCTTGATTACTTGCTACTTGCAGTTTTAGTACTTGCTACTTGTAGTTTGATACTTCTACTTGCAGTTTGAGTACTTGTTAATGCAGCACTTGCTGCTTTATTTACTCTACGGTAATCTCCAGACCATCATAGGCCGGTGCAACACCTTCGGGTAGCGTGGTGGCAAACAGCTCATGATATCCTACTTCATGACAGAGATGAGTCAGGAAGGCTCGCCGGGGCTTCACCTCCTCTATGAGCTGAAGGGCCTCTTCGATGGTGAAGTGGGCGAAGTGCTGACGATGACGCAGCGCATTGACAATCAAGACATCAAGATTAAGCAGTTTCTCGCGCTCGCTCTCGTCGATGCGCTTGGCATCGGTGACATAGGCAAAGTCGCCGATACGATAGCCATAGATGGGTAATTTACCATGGTAGACCTCTATGGGCTCTATGCGCACACCTTTGATAAAGAAGGGCTGATTATCGATGACGTGCATTCTGAAACTGGGCACTCCGGGGTATAGCTGCGATTTGAAGCAGTAGTCAAGGCGGGTGTGAAGATGGTCGTTGACATCCTGCCGGCAATACATATCCAGTGGGCCGGCGAAGCAATAGGGGCGCAGGTCATCGATGCCACCTACGTGGTCGTAGTGCTCATGAGTGATGAGCACGGCGTCAATATCGAATATCCTGGCCCGGAGTGCCTGCTGGCGGAAGTCGGGCGAGGGGTCGATGAGTATCTTTACACCCATCGTCTCGACAAGCACCGAGGCGCGGAGACGCTTGTCGTGGGGGTCGGCGCTGGTGCATGTGCTGCAGTTGCAGCGCAGCTCGGGCACTCCCTTCGAGGTGCCGCTGCCAAGCACAGTGATGCGTATACGGCTGTCGATGAAGTTGACCTCCGGTTCAAGTGGGATATGGAAACATTGAAGCACCCGCTCCTGAATCATATGGGCAAGGGCCTCGACCTCCTCTCCGGTAGCATCTCCACGATTGGCTATCACAAGACAATTCTGCGGATACACGTAGGCTCCCGCTACCGATGCACCCTTCAACCCGGCATGCTCCACAAGCCAGCCTGCGGGCACCTTCACATGCGTGGCGTCGCGATAGGCTTCATAGGCCCGCATCTCTGCCGTAAAGGCTTCTTCAGAATCAAAGTCGGCACGCTTCGGCTCTTCAGCCACACGCCTCGGGATAGAGGGCACGCTTGGATCGAAGTTGAGCACCTCCCATTCGTAGTAGGCCTTGCGTATCACCGGATTCTTGAAGAAACTTCCGGCGCTGCCGACGACCGCCGGATCGGGCAGTTTGCTTGCACGCAGACGCCGAATCTCCTCACTCACCTCTCTCAATGTGGGCTGATGACCGAGGCGCGCGGCATACTCGCGCAACGCGGCATATTCCAGATGATGCGCATGTGTTGAACGACGCAGGCGGTAACTTACGCGCAATATGAAGTAACGGTCTTTCCATTCTCCTTTGAATTTCGACTGTCGGTAGCCGAATCCACACTCCGACCCTTTGAGCGTCACTACCTGCAGAGTCGTGCGGTCAAGACACTCCACATTCCATATCAGGTCGCCGGCCTCCACACCGTAGGCTCCCACATTCTGCACTGCCGATGCACCGGCCTCACCCGGTATGCCGGCAAGATTCTCAAGTCCCTCGAGATCGTGGTCGATGCAGTAGTTCACCACATCATCCCATCGCTCGCCTGCACCAGCTATGAGGTAGACAGTCTCATCATCTTTGCAATATTCTTTCAGTCCCTTTATGCCTGAATGCAGCACAAGGCCCTTGAAGTCGCTCACAAAGAGCAGATTCGAACCTCCGCCGATGTGAAGCACCCGCTGATCAAGATACTCCGGCATGCGGCATATCCTAATCAATTCGTCTACTGATTTATATTCGGCATAGGCTGAAGCCTTGACAGGTATGCCGAAGGTGGTGAGATGTGTTATGTCGATATTCTTCTCTATCATGGTTGTTTTGCTTGCCTGTTTGATTGTTATACTACGTCCCTGTCAAATGTCGGAAGTCGCTATTGAAGTTGTTTAAACTTTTTCAAGTGCAAGGTTAATTAAGATTGCGCTTGAAGAAAAAAATCTCTACATTTTATATTTTTCGTAAAAATTTTAAACAACTTCATTGATAACCCTTGACTCCGGTGAGAATGTCATCTTCGAAATATAGGGTTGTGGCATCGGGATAGACCCACACCAGCATTGACTTCGAATAGTCATGACCGGCATATACATCCGATGGATTACCCTTGGCCACGCGACACTCCTCTTTGGTCATCCCTACCACCACACGCTCGTTGCAGATATTGCTCCATACTTCGTCGGTGAATGATGGATAGTTGCGGCGGGGGTCGGTGAGTGAGAAGAGATTCTGGAAGCCACGCGAGTCAGTGCCGGCGCTGCCGAAATTCATAAGGTAGCTCCCTCTATTCCCCTCGTCATCGGTAAAACTAACCCTTACGGGGAAAACCATCGTGCCGGGGTTAATGGCCGTCACCAGCACCGGCGCATACTTGCGCCCCTGCATGCGGCTATCTGCATCGTCGAGCCACATGGCCGACATGGTCCAGAATCGCTCGCCGAGCATGCGTGCGCGCACGGCTTCAATCATATCGGGGTCGATAAGGCCGGGGATGGCATCACTCATCACGGTTGTCACATCTGTGGGTGTCTCACGGGCCATATAGCGGAATTCATCATCGCCACGGTTGAAGATGATGGTGGTGCGGGTTCTCCCGTCGGGGGTGCGCACGGCGCGTGCATCGCGAAACTGCAGCGTGTCGCCGGCAACAAGGCTATAATTGCCGCTGGGGATATTCACAGCGTCAATCATCACCGATGCTCGCTCATCGGCCACATAGAAGGGCTTCCCCGCGCGCCATTGCGTGTGGGGCTCGCCGTGGATGTCGGATAAGAAACTCTCTTCGGCCGTAGGGGCTGTCTGCTTCCGCTCTTCGCGTGAGAGCGTAATCTTCTTCGTGCTCTCTATACCGGTGAAGCAGGAAGTGAGGCCCATCCCGACCAATAAGAGGGGAATTATCCGGAGTATTCCCGCGCAGGGGCTATGTGATTGCTTCATCTTCTTCAGTTTTTTCCTTGTGCAAATTTAATTTAAATTCGCGAGTCGGCCAAAAGCGCATGTCGCTCCGCAGGAGCGGTGCGCGGTGCCGTCAGGCATTTGGACCGTCCGCAAATTTAAACAAAATTCGCGAGTCGGCCAAAGCGCATGTCGGCGGGCGGATGAAAAAATGCTCCGGCATGCAGCCATTAGCCGCATTGCCGGAGCATCATTGTCTATTTACAGCCTATGAATTCAGGGTGGGGTGTGGAATCAGATCTCCTTGTTGTGCTCAAGAAGAAGTGTCATCGACGGACGGTCGCAGATCTCTGCAGGACCGAAGTACTGGATCGGGCCGGGATACTGATAGAGAGTATTCAGGGCCAGAGTCTCGCGCATCGATGCATATTTCAGGTAGGGGCGGCCATTGAGGTTGACCAGAGCCTTCTGGATTACAGGCTTCATCTGGCCATGACGACGCTCCATGTTCATCATCATTGTGATGGGTATACCGCCGGCAATCCAGTTCTCAGGCTTGTCGGTGAGGTTGCGCACACTCGACATGTAGCCTGTCAGACCTGAGTTGATGAGCATGGCGGCGTTGTAGCCGAGGGCGTAGGTGTAGTCAGCGTCGAAGTTGGTGGGGTCGGCGCAACGTCCCTCGTAGCCGAAGAAGTGGTGCTGGGCAGCGAACTTGCCGCTGTACTGACCCTCTTCAGCCATCTCCTCAAGACGCTTGGCCACCATCTCGCTCAGCAGGCTCTCTGTCTCGATGAGCGATACCTGCACGTTGCCATGGCTGTCGCGGTCGAGGCTGAGCTGGAGGGCGATGTTCTTCGGGAGTGATTTGTAGAGCTCGCCGCACTCGGGGGTGAGGTGAGAGTGGATGACACGCAGCTTGTCGAGCTCCTCGAGGCCTTCGAGTTCCTCGGCAAATTCCACAAGCACATCGTTGAGCTCGGCGATGAGCTTCTTCATCGAGGGGATGAACTCGATCAGACCCTCGGGCACGAGCACTGTGCCAAAGTTCCAGCCGAGTTTAGCGCGCTCCGCCACTACGTAGCAGATCTGGCTGACGATGTTGTCGAGAGTCATGCGCTTGGCGGCCACCTCCTCTGAGATGAGGCAGACGTTGGGCTGGGTCTCAAGGGCGCATTCGAGGGCGATGTGTGAGGCCGAGCGACCCATGAGCTTGATGAAGTGATAGTATTTCTTGGCTGAGTTGCAGTCGCGCTGGATGTTGCCGATTACCTCTGAATATACCTTGCAGGCGGTGTCGAAACCGAATGAGGTCTCGATCCATTCATTCTTGAGGTCGCCGTCGATGGTCTTGGGCACACCGATCACCTGGATGTCGGCGCCGTTGGCCTTGTAGTACTCGGCCAGCACGGCGGCATTGGTGTTGGAGTCATCGCCGCCGATGATGACGAGAGCTTTGATATTGAGTTCCTTGAGCACTTTCAGACCGGCGTCAAACTGATCGGGAGTCTCGAGCTTTGTGCGGCCGGAGCCGATGATATCGAAGCCGCCGGTGTTGCGGTATTCCTTGATGTAGCCGGCAGTGAGCTCCATGTACTGATGATTGATGAAGCCTGAGGGGCCCATGAGGAAGCCGTAAAGGCGGCATTCCTTGTTGAGGCTCTTGATGCCGTCGAAGATGCCGCTCACCACGTTGTGGCCGCCGGGTGCCTGACCACCTGAGAGGATGATACCTACGTTAAAGGGCTCTTCCACACGCTCGGGTTTGGAATTGGGTTCGAACTCTACGACAGGCATACCGTAGGTGTTGGGGAACAACGCCTTGATCTCCTTCTGGTCGGCTACTGATTCTGTAGCCTCGCCTACCTTGACTTTTACCGGACCCTGCAGAGCTTTGGGAAGTTTGGGCTGATATTCAGCTCTTACTCTTTGAAGTGCACTCTTTTTCATTAAGTTGTCAAATAATTTTTTACCTCTGTCGCGCCTCCGACCAGCCGGGAAGCGCAAACTCATTCTTTTTCAGATGCAAAGTTAATAATTTTTCTGCATTTATATATTTATCATACTGAAAAATATGGCTTGGAAGGGTGGTTTTCTTTATCTTTTTTATTAATTTTGTCTTCGCGGCCTGCCTTGCGTATGAGCCCCTGCGGGGGCATGCGCCGTCAGGAGCCGCCGCGGTGTCGCGCCACACTCCGGCGGCGAGGCGACCGCACCTACCATATAATCAACCAGACTATGAGACGTAACTATCATTTCAACTATTTGCGCTTCCCGGCCTCGGCCGCTGCTCTCTGCCTGACTCTGAACATGATGGCGGCGCCGGTGAGCCCCGATGAGGCTCTGATGGAGGCGCGCGATTTCCTTATGCGGCCGCATGCCGGACGCATGGCGGCGCCGGCGATGGCGCCACAGCTCGAGATGGCCTACCGCGCGGCGGAGGCTGACGAGCCTCTTTTCTATATCTTCAATCATGACTCGGGATTCGTGATTGTGGCGGCCGACGACCGCCTGCCTGAAATCCTGGGTTATTCCGACAACGGCGCTTTCGATGAGTCGCGCATCCCGGATAATTTCAGATGGTGGCTGGACGAGTATAGCAAGGAGATCAGCAATTGGCTGCCTACGGCGCAGGAGGTGAAGTCTGACGATGGCCGCACAGTGCGCCGCGCGGCAAAGGACCGCGCTCCTATCGAGCCGATGCTCACCACCCGCTGGGACCAGACCACCCCCTATAATGATGATTGCCCGCTCTATGCACCGGGGATGCGCTCGGTCACGGGATGCGTGGCCACGGCTATGGCGCAGATCCTGAACTATCATGAGTGGCCGCTTAAGCCAGAGGGGAGCCACGGTGGAGTGGATTTCTCATCTACTACCTACGACTGGCGGAATATGCTCGATGTCTATGAGGCAGGCAAATATTCTTCGGCCCAGGCGGCTGCGGTGGCTAAACTGATGTATCAGTGCGGTGTGGCTGTCGACATGCAGTATTCTCCGTGGGCAAGCGGTGCGTATGATAATGATGTGCAGGTGGCGCTGCGGAAGTATTTCAAGTATAATCCTGAACTGAAGATGGTACTCAAGGATTATACGCCGCAGACCACCTGGAACAATATGGTCTATGCCGAGCTTGAGGCCGGACGACCGGTGTATTATTCGGGTTCGTCGAGCCAGGGTGGTCACGCGTTTGTGTGCGATGGATATTCTGAAAATGAGTTCTTCCATTTCAACTGGGGCTGGAGCGGATACCAGGATGGTTATTTCCGTCTGACGGCGCTTAATCCGGCCTCGGGTGGCGCCGGCTCTTATGAGGGTGGATATAATTCGGGCCAGACTATCATGACGGGTGTGAGCCCCAACAAGACGGGTGCCACGGCTCCTGAGCAGATTATGGTCGTGGCTTCGGGTGGACTCTTCTATGATTCGGGCGAGAAGTTTGAAATTCGCCAGGACCCGGACGGTTTCAACCTCATCTATAACCCGATGGCTTATACGGAGACTGTGAAGCTGGCCATGAAGTATGAATCGGCTGAGAATCCTGATTTCGCTCCGAAGTATACCGACATGGGTAGCGTGACACTGCCGAAGTGGCAGGGAATTCAGGAGATGGAGGCCAAGGCGCCGTCGCTGCCTGACGGAGTATATAAGGTGACGGTGGTCTTCAGCTCTGACCAGGGTAAGAGCTGGGAGCCTGTGCTCATACCGCTGGGACGCCAGAATTATGTGCGCCTCACGGTGAGCGGCGGGAAGGCCACCTATGAGAATGCCGGACCGGATGATTCCAACAAGGCTAATCTCATCATCAATATGCCGGAGACCACACCTGTGATCTATGGCAATGCCTCGATAGCCTTCCGTCTGCCGATGCTGAATGTGGGCCAGGGTGACTATATGGGGGACATGGGCATCACGCTTGTGGATAAGAATGATGAGTTTGGCGATGTGCTCTCAATCATGGATGCGGCGCCGGTGGCGGGGCGCAGCTTCAATGAGTGGGAGGCTGTGAGCCCTGACCATCTGAATGCGGGCGAGTATCTGATGTATGTGCAGGATGATGATGCGAATATGCTTATCGATGGCGTGACGGTGAAGGTGGTGGAGGGTGACTTCCCCACGGTGGATGATTCGGATGAGGTGAAGTTTTCTGAACTGTCGCCGAATTTCATGACTTCGGGCATGGAGAATCCTATCTATTTCACTGCCACAAGCATCAGCATCTTCGAGGAGTCGCGCACTGTGGGCTTCACGGTGCTTGATGCTGAGACACTGCAGAAGGTGAAGGATCTGCCGGGCACGTATAAGGTGACGGTGCCGGCCAACTACGACGGTCGCCTCACAATCGCTCCGCGCGACCTGGGTCTCGACCCGGGTTATTACATGTGGTATGTGACCGATGGCAATGGCAAGGCTTTGAGTTCGCCTGCGCCGCTGATCGTGAATTCGCAGCCGCTGACTGAGAATGGCGTGACTTATGTGGTGACTGACGAGAAGAACCGTAAGGCAATCATCACGGCGCCTCTGAGCGGCGGATATGAGGGGGCTGTGGAGGTTCCTGCCTCAATCGCCGACTACAATGTGACGGCTCTGCGGGCTGATGCCTTCGCTTTCGCGAGTGCTACGGCGGTGACGCTGCCGGAGTCAATCACATCTCTGCCCGACGGGGCTTTCTACAGTGATTATCAGTTGAGGTCGCTGACGCTGAATGCGCCTGAACTGGTGACTACGGGGGCCTCGACGTTCACTCCGGCCAATGCCGCACGGTGCTGGCTGGTGACTCCCGATGAGCTTGCTATCCCCTATCATGAATCGGATGTGTGGAAGGATTTCCAGATGACCTGCTGGCAGCTTACGCTTGAGGATGTGGAGATAACTTCGGGATGGCCGACCGATCCGGCCACCGGTGAGCTCTACGCTCCCTATTATGTGAATTGCTTCACTCCGATAGAGCTGCATCTGAAGGCTGCTGATGGCAAGAATGTGCTTGTGCTGGTGAGCCATAATGGCGAGTGGGTGGAGTATCATACGATTGACCCGACTGTGACGACTGTCACTCTCCCGGCTCTGGGCATGAGGGGCTCGGGACGCTTCTCGGCCTGGGCCACTGACGATGAGGTGGGCGTCGACACGGTGGATGCTGATACCGATTCTGCGCCTGCTGCGGTGTTCTCGATTGATGGCCGACTGATTCTGCGCGATGCCTCTGCCGAACAGATCCGTGCTCTCGAACCGGGCATATATATCATCGGAGGTCGCAAACAGGTTGTGAGATAATTCTCACCTCGAATACTATCTGATGGGGTGGCGCGCCGCTTGGCACGCCACCCCATTCATATTGCTCGCATTCACGCTCAATCTCCCCCGCATACAGCCACAAAGAAAAAGTCGCTGACTTTAGTGTCAACGACTTCAAGGGGGGACCCGGAGGTTCCAACCAGATTCGAACTGGTGTAAACGGTTTTGCAGACCGGTACCTAACCACTCGGACATGGAACCCTTTTTGCTTTTGCATTGCAAAATTACAACTTTTTTTTGAGATGGCCAAATATTGACGGAACTTTTTTATGCCAAAACGTGAAATAGTTCGGTGAAAGTTGTGGCAGATATGCAGGGAAGGGCCTGAAGACTCTTCGTTTTGACCTCAGTCGCATAGATTTATGAATGTTCTTTAACAATTGGGCTTCCCGTTTGTTAAATAGTAAGTACCACACTATAAACATACACGCATATGTCAAGATTTTTCCAACACCCTGAATCAGCCGATTTGTACGGTATCTTCAACGACAGTTTCCCTCCCATTCTCGATGGCGTCACGTTGACTGTCGAGAACTATGTCCGTTGGCTCAAGAAATTTGGTAAGAATCCATGTGTGGTAACTCCCTGGAATCCGGTGAGCAGCGAAGTGGGTTGCGAGGTCATGAAGTTCTTCTCGCTTCCTATACGCTCACGCAAGCCGTACAGGTACGGCTATCCGAAACTTGACCCGTTCATATGGAAGCGTCTGCGCGACACTGATTTCAAACTTGTTCACGCCCATTGCCCCTTCTCGTCGGGGCGGCTCGGCGTGTATGTGAAACGACGTCTCGGAGTGCCTCTTATCGGCACGTTCCATTCCAAATACCGTGATGATCTGAGGCATTCTTTCAATCATGCACCCTGGATGGTGGATATAATAATGAAGAGAATACTCGCATTTTTCAATTCATGCGACGAAGTCTGGATTCCGCAGGCTCAGGTCGAGGATACGGTGCGTGAATATGGTTACAAAGGACCGCTCACTGTCGTCGAGAATGGTAACGATTTCTCAGCTCTCGTTGAGGGTGACCTCTGGGAATTCAAGCGGAAAGCCCGGCATGAGATAGGGGTTGCCGACGATGAGATTGCCCTTCTCTTTGTCGGTCAGCATATCTGGGAGAAAGGACTCGATATTGTAGTTGACACCCTCAAGCAGCTGGATGGAAATGTGAAATTCCGGATGAACTTTATCGGCACAGGTTATGCGGCCGACGAAATTTACCATCGCATTGAGGATTTAGGTCTGTCCGACCGGGTGAGGATGCACGGGGTCATTTCCGATCGCCGTCAGCTGAGCCGTTACTATGCCGGGTCGGACCTGTTTCTATTTCCTTCGTTCTATGACAACGCGCCTCTGGTTGTGCGCGAGGCTGCGGCCATGGGCACGCCATCGATATTGCTTGAAGGCTCGACCGCATCGGAGGTGATAACGGACCGTCGTAACGGTTTCCTGACTCAGCGCTCCCCTGAAAAATTCGCGGAACTTGTCAGATATCTTTCGTCAAATCCCGATGCTCTCCGCAATGCCGCTGAAGGTGCGCGCGCCACACTTGTAAGAAGTTGGCGCGACGTTGTCGAAGAGGTGTCTGACCGTTACGATACGTTGGTGAGAAGTTTTGGAAGATGCGGTGCCGGAGCGGTGGCCGCAGGAATATGATATTGTTATGGAAAATTCTGAAACAAATATAAGTACTCAATCGACTCCGACCAAAGGTGCTTTCTCCATGTGGAAAGTACTTTTGCCTGTTGTGATCGGACTCGGGGTAGTGGTCATAATGTTCTGGCACGATGCCAAGGGGGAGAACCTGGCAGCCGTCTGGGATAAGATACATTTCACTCCATGGTCGGTATTCTGTATTTTTCTTGCGTTTGTGTGCATGGGATGCCGTGACTTCGGACTGACATGGCGATTCCGTGCCCTTACCGACAGAAAACTACGTTGGAAACAGGCCTGGACGGTCGACATGATGTGTGAGTTCACGAACTGCATAACGCCGTCGGCAGTCGGAGGAAGTTCCCTCGGACCGGTATATCTGAATTCGCAGGGAGTCAGTCTGGGGCGGGCAACGACCCTGATGCTCACAACATTGTTTATGGACGAGCTCTTCTTTGTAGTCGCGTGCCCGTTCATTGTTCTGCTCACGCCGGCGCACGATATTTTCAATTCGAGTGGCGAGGGTTTCTCGCATGGCATAAAATACACCTTCTGGATTGTCTATTCACTCATAGCAGCGTGGACATTCCTGTTGTTCATGGGTATAATATGGAAACCTGATTGGATCCAGAAACTTCTCGATAAGATTTCCTCGTGGCGGTGGTTAAGAAGATGGAAAGACTCAATATCAGGCCTCGGTGCTAACATGATCGCTACATCGGCCGAACTGCGCACGAAGCCCTTCCGTTTCTGGCTTGAGGTTTTCTGTGGCACCGCACTCGCATGGACAGCCCGTTATTTTGTGGTAAATGTCCTGTTCCTCGGATTCCTTCCCGGCACCGACCGCTACCAATGGATAATCCTTGCACGCCAGTTCGTGATATGGGTTGTACTCATGGTGAGTCCGACTCCGGGTGGCGCCGGATTGAGCGAATGGATTTTCTCCAATTATTACGGAGATTTGGTCGGAACAGCCGGAATGGCTCTCATCATGGCAATTTTTTGGCGTCTTGTCACGTATTATCTATATCTGGTGATTGGTGTTGTGATTGCTCCCGGATGGCTCAAAAAATATTATGATAAAATACATTCCGGCAACAGCTCCCGGCCCACTGCTCCAGTAGAAAAAGATAATACTGAAAAGTGATGAAGTATATTGTATTGATACCGGCGCGTTATGAGTCAACACGTTTTCCCGGTAAGCCACTCGCCAAAATATGTGGTGAGGAAATGATAGTGCGCGTGTGCCGGCAGGTTGCCAAGACCGGCCTTCCGTTGGCGGTTGCCACCGACAATGAACTGATACGCGAAACAGTCGAGAAAGCCGGTTTCCGCGCCGTAATGACAGCGTCTACCCACCGGAGCGGTACCGAACGTGTGGAGGAGGCTTACCGCAACCTTGGCGAGGAGGCCGATGTGATAATCAATGTGCAGGGTGACGAGCCCTTTATTGATCCGGAGCAAATCAAGTTGCTGGCAGGAATATTCAGCGGGAATCCCGATACGGAGATTGCCACTCTCGCCCGGCCGTTTGATCCCGCTGCGGGATTCGAAGCACTTGAGAATCCGAATCTTGTGAAACTTGTGAAGTCGGAAGAGGGTAGGGCTCTTTACTTCTCGCGCAGCGTCATACCCTATGTGCGTCGTGAGCCGAAAGAGAAATGGCTTGAGACGACCTCATTCTTCTCGCATATCGGGATATATGCCTACCGCGCCACAACGCTGTCTGAAATCGTAAGGCTGCCCGAGTCTCCTCTTGAAGCTGCCGAAAGCCTTGAGCAATTACGTTGGCTACAGGATGGACGCACCATAAGGGTTGCTGTCTCGGATCACATCACTGTTGGAATCGACACGCCTGAAGACCTCGCGGAGGCCGAGCGGTATCTTTCGCAGCGGCAGAAGGCGCAGGAATGTTAGTCCACGGGGTTGCGACTGGGTTTCCGTTATCCGAAAGGTATTGACATTTTAAAATCCTATTAAAATATTGCATGATACGGAGGGGCTTGTGCTCCTCCGTTAACATTTTTTGTGAAATTTATCTGTAACTTTTTTTGCTGATTTTTGCCCGTATAATGCAAGAAAATTGTTAATTTTGCAACCGGAAAAATATTGTAGACGCCCGCACTCGCGCGGGCTCATAAGCATAACCCTAAGAAAAATGAAAAAAAGCGTACTTCAGAGGGCGCGGGCAGATTACCAGCCCAAACTCCCTAAAGCCCTGCAGGGATCGGTTAAGGTAAAAGTTGGTGAGGCTACTGAATCAGTTGCCAATCAGAAAGAAATCAAGGATCTTTTCCCCCACACCTACGGAATGCCCGTAGTGGAGTTCGAGGCAGACGAGAATCCGGCTCGCGTGGAAGAACCTTTCAATGTAGGTATCATCCTTTCAGGTGGCCAGGCTCCCGGCGGTCACAACGTGGTGAGCGGTATCTTTGACGGTCTTAAGTCTCTCAACAAGGAGAACCGTCTCTACGGATTCCTCATGGGTCCTGCCGGATTCATCAACCACCAGTACATGGAGCTGACTGCAAGTATCATCAAGGAGTACAGAAACACCGGCGGTTTCGACATCATCGGTTCAGGCCGTACCAAACTTGAGAAACCCGAGCAGTTCGACGAGGGTCTCAAGATTCTCAAGGAGCTCAACATCAAGGCTCTTGTCATTATCGGTGGTGACGACTCCAATACAAATGCCGCAGTTCTCGCAGAGTACTACAAGAATATCGGTGCTGATGTACAGGTTATCGGTGTGCCCAAGACAATCGACGGCGACCTCAAGAACGAGTGGATTGAGACCTCATTCGGTTTCGACACCGCCTGCAAGGTCTACAGCGAGGTTATCGGTAACATCCAGCGCGACTGTAACTCAGCCAAGAAGTACTATCACTTCATCAAGCTCATGGGCCGTTCGGCATCGCACATCGCCCTCGAATGCGCTCTTGAGACTCAGCCCAACATCTGCCTTATCTCAGAGGAGGTTCAGGCCAAGCGCATGACTCTCGACAACATCGTAAGCTACATCTGCTACGTTGTATCGGAGCGTGCGAAACTCGGCTGGAACTTCGGTACTGTCCTCGTTCCTGAAGGTCTTATCGAGTTCATCCCCTCGATGAAGTCGCTCATCAGCGAGCTCAACGACGTTATCGAGGAGCACAATGAGCAGCTCTCAGAACTCGACGAGGTTGAGAAACTTGAGGCTATCCACTCATATCTCACCCCCACAAACGCCGAACTCTACAAGAGCCTCCCGAAGAACATCGCCCTTCAGCTCAGCCTCGACCGCGACAGCCATGGCAACGTGCAGGTTTCGCTCATCGAGACCGAGAGCCTTCTCTCTGAGATGGTTGCAAAGCGTCTTGAGGAGATGGCAGCAGAAGGTGAGTACAGCGGCAAGTTCAACACCCAGCATCACTTCTTCGGTTACGAGGGACGTTGCGCTGATCCTACAAACTTCGACGCAGACTACACCTATGCACTCGGTTACAATGCTGCGATGCTCATCAATGCCGGCCTGACCGGATACATGTCGAGCGTCCGCAACCTCACCGAGCCTTCAGAGAAATGGATTGCCGGTGGTATTCCTATCACCATGATGATGAACATGGAGCGCCGCAAGGGTGAGATGAAGCCTGTTATCCAGAAGGCACTTGTGAACCTCAACGGCCGTCCCTATCTCAAGTTCGCTTCAATGCGTGAGACTCTCGCTCTCAACACGCTCTACCAGTACCCCGGTCCTATCCAGTACTTCGGTCCCTCCGAAATCTGCGACCGTCCCTCTATGACACTCCTCCTGGAGCACGGCAAGGAAATCTGATTCAAGAGCAGATAAAAATATACCAATAAAGGCATTCCGGCAATCGGGATGCCTTTTCTCATTAATATGGCAGAATGGATTTGCTGTTGAGCGGTAATAGTAATGCCCCGGGCGGTCCGGCAGAGCAAACTGAACATTTTTATATGCGTGTATGCGTATTTCAGAAAATAATTGTTATCTTTGTCACCAAATTTTCAGAACATAAATGAAGCAGACAAAATTTCTAATCTCACTGGCCCTTTCGGCCATAGTATGTATAGTCGCTCTTGCCGCATGTTCGGCCGACAAGAAAACCAAAGCGGAACAGACAGCACATGTTGCTGAGGCACAGAAAACTGACAAACACGAGAACGGTTCAGCACAGGCTCAAAACAGTGGCGGAAGTGACTCCTCTACCCTTGCAGCCGAGAGTGCGGGTATCCCCACTGTCATAGATTTCTATGCTACATGGTGCGGCCCGTGCAAGGCGATTGCCCCTCTGTTCGAGATGCTGAAAGGGGAGTACTCCTCCAAAATTAAATTTGTGAGCGTGGATGTTGACCAGGATATAGCCATGGCCGGAAAATACAAGATTGAGGCAATGCCGACATTTGTATTTCTCGATGCCGATGGCAACGAGATAGACCGGATAGTTGGTGCCGACCAGCAGAAGCTCGCCGAGATGGTTGACCGTCTTGCCAATAAGTGATTCTTCGGCTCAGGCCGGAAGACACACATCGTCTCAATAAGAATAACTAACCTAAACAAATTATATGGCTACAATTGCACTTAACACTGCGCCGAAGACCGAGTTGCTACGCGACAAGGCATGGGCGCGCTGGACCGCCCTCGGTCTGTTGGCAGTGGCGATGTTCTTCGGCTACATTTTTGTAGACGTGTTATCGCCGTTGCAGAGTTACGTACAGGAACAGAAAGGCTGGAACCCTGTGGCATGGGGTAACTTCTTCGGCTCTGAGACATTCCTCAATGTTTTTGTATTTTTCCTGATTTTCGCAGGCATCATTCTCGACAAAATGGGTGTGCGATTCACTGCGATTCTTTCCGGAGCAGTGATGGTTGTCGGCGGTATTATCAACTGGTATGCGATGACCGATGCGTTTGCAACAAGCTCACTGGCTCAGACGTTCGACGGAATTCTTAATTTGCCTGATGCATGGTGGAATATCACTCCTTGGGTGGTTGGTATGCCGGCATCAGCCAAGCTCGCCACTTTTGGATTCATGATTTTCGGATGCGGTATCGAGATGGCAGGTATCACGGTGAGCCGCGGTATCGTAAAATGGTTCGAAGGAAAGGAGATGGCTCTTGCAATGGGAGTGGAAATGGCAATCGCCCGAATTGGTGTTGCTGTAGTCTTCTTCGGCAGCCCATGGATTGTTCAGCTTGGTGGTGTCATCGATGTGAGCCGTCCTGTAGCTTTCGCCATGCTTCTTTGCTGCATAGGTCTCATATGCTTCATTGTCTATGCGTTCATGGACAAGTCTCTGGAAAATGAGATGGGAACCAACGGAGAAGTAAAAGACGACCCCTTTAAAATATCCGACCTCAAATATATCTTCACATCAAAGGTATTCTGGATTGTGTCGTTACTCTGCGTGCTCTATTACTCAGCAATCTTCCCCTTCCAGAATTATGCCGGACTTATGCTTCAGAACACTCTTAAGATTTCAGAGGAACAGGCCGGTATGATATTCTTTGTTTTCCCGTTAGGTGCAGCAGCCATAACGCCCTTCCTCGGCAATTATCTCGACCGTCATGGCAAAGGTGCGTCGATGCTGATTTTTGGAGCAATACTGATGATTGCATGTCATTGTACTTTTGCATATGTCCTGCCCTCGTTCCCGTCGATTATTCTTGCGTACGTCGCAATCATTCTATTGGGAATAAGTTTCTCTCTTGTGCCGGCTTCATTGTGGCCTTCCGTACCGAAACTTATACAGCCCAAACTCCTGGGTTCGGCATATGCAGTAATCTTCTGGATTCAGAACATTGGTCTCTATGGATTCCGCAAAGGTATCGGTTCTGTGCTTCAGGCATCAAATCCGGGTGTGACAGATCCTCTGGAATATAACTACACCGTGACGATGACAGTCTTTGCAAGTCTCGGAGTCCTTGCCCTTATTTTCGGTCTTTGGCTCAAAGCACTTGACAAGAAGAAAGGCTATGGTCTTGAACTTCCCAATATTCAGCAGGAAGAAGAAGCTGAAGAGGCGGAGGTGGCGACTGCCGAAGGATAATGGTACAGACAATGTTTTAAGACTTATATGAGGGCGGGGGAGTATTGAAAGATACTTCCCCGCCTGACTTAGGCCCCGTTTCATAAAAAATAGCGGTCGCTGGGGCCTAATAAAAAACGGCCAAAAGACGTTATATAGTTATGAAGTTCTTCAGCAAAACAGTTACCGGGGCACTCTTCTCCGTCATGTGTCTTTGCGGCGGGGGTATAGCCCATGCCGAGACCGTCACGCAGAAACAGGCGTCGCAGATTGCCGCTACATTCTTCAACGCGGCCTACGGCGAATATACCGCCGCTCCGAAGATGGTGTGGAATGGCCGTCAGCTCACGACCGACCGGCTCTTCGCGCCGTTCTATATATATAATCACCCGAAAGGTGGTTTTGTGATTATCGCCGCCGACAGCAAGGCATATCCGGTGCTTGGTTACAGCAAGACGTCAAAGTTCGACAAAGACAAGATGACCGGTGAAGAGAAAGAGCTTCTCAAGAAATATGCCCATGAGATTGAGCTTATAAGATACGATTCGCGTGTTCCGGAACGAGCGATGGCCGCATGGCAGAACATGCCGCTGCACATCAACAAGGCGCTTAACAATCCCTACGATACCCCCGAATTCGAGTCGCTTGATGAGGAGGCCCGCGATAATCTTGAGGCCATCGACCGCCGCAACAGCAGCATCATGATGCCTTCGGCCGTGGAGTTCGATATATACAACCCTGACAATTACCGCGACTATACCCTTGACGATGTTACAGCCGAGGCCGAAGAGGTGCCTTTCGCATTTTACGAGTCGTTCATAGCCGAGATAGAGGAGGAAGAACGTGCCCGTCTCGCCGCATTCGATGAGATTATCTCTCCCACGCATCCTGTAGTCTCAATTCTCGGCGGGGCGCACTATTCGGTACGTTTCCCGGTCGACATGAGAATGATCCGTGTATACTCCATGCAGGGGGAGAAGATGATGGAACGTTATTTCAAAAACACCGACACAGTCAACATTGACCTCTCCGCGCTCCCGGTCGGGTTCTACGCCATGCTCGCGCTTGGTGATGACGGTCGTGTTTACGGACTTAAAATTTACAGATAAGCGATGGCAAAACTTGTAGAGTCAAAAATTACCGCCTGGGTCGCACTGGTTCTTGTCGTGGCCTTGATTGTCATATCCTTCCTGCTCGGAACTCCCTGGTGGGGATTCATAGCGGTTTTCTTCTGCTTTCTGGCGGTGTTCAGCCATCTCGCTGCGCTGTATCTGCGACGCATGAGCGCGGCAGCCTCAAGAAAACTTGAGACCTGCGCACTCGTGTGCATAATTATAGCGGTACTCGGCTTTATAGCTGAATATATAATCTATAATTTCGACTTCGGATTGTAGCAGATTTTGTCTGCACTGCTGACCGGACCGGGTTTCTTTCAATACATAAAGTAAATACTTCCTTGTACTACACAAGAATTCCGAGTCCCTGACGAGTGATTTCAGGTTCACGGCCGGTGCAATCCACAATTGTGGAGACTTCAGTCGTGCCGTCATCGTCCGCGACCATGAAATTAACCTTCCCCTCGTATGCCTCGCCGATCAGGTCGGTATTTATGGCATAATCCTCATCCTCGTATGCTATGCTGGTGGTGATGATTGGGTTGCCGACCGCCCCGGCAAGCTCTCGGGCGAACAGGGCGTCAGGAATGCGGATTCCAACAGTCTTTCTTCCCTTGAATGCGCGTGGCAGCGTGGATACTGTCGGAAAAAGAAAAGTGAATTGTCCGGGGCAATTCTCCTTCATAAGCCTGAAACCTTTATTGTCAATCCTTGAATATTCCGCAGCCATCGATATGTCATGGCATATGATGGAAAGATTTGTTTTGTCAGGATTGATATTCTTCAGCTTGCAAATGCGTTCGACAGCCTTTACGTTCAAGGCATCACCCACAATGGCGTACATCGTGTCGGTCGGTATCACAGCTATCTGACCCTCCTTGATGCGTGCCGCAATGTCGTGCAATTGCTTCTCCGAGGCCGAGGAATTCCATATTTTTATTGTCTCCATAATCATAACTTATCTCACAGGTGCGAAAATAAGAAAAAATTTTGTTAATTTTGCATTCCGGTTGAAAAAACTTTCTGACAATATGAAGATAGCAATCATCGCTGCCATGCAGAAGGAGTTGAAACTCATTCTGGAGCAGCTTAATGAATATACTGAGCGTTCGTTAGGTGATTTCACCGTTTACGAAGGACGCCTTGGAAACCACGATTTTCTTGTATCGCAGTGCGGAATCGGCAAGGTTAATTCGGCATTGCGCACAGCCCGGATAATAGAGGAATTCCATCCTGAGCTTGTCATCAATTCCGGAGTTGCCGGAGGTGTTGACGAATCAATGAGAATAGGCTCCGTGCTTGTCGCCGACCGTGTGGCATATCATGATGTGTGGTGTGGCCCCGGTACAGAGTATGGCGCGGCCGACGGATGCCCGTTATATTTCCGTCCCTATGCCCAGGGTCTTGAGATAATGGAACGTATCGCCGCGACCGAACCCATCGATATCCGTCAGGGTCTTCTTTGCAGCGGCGACAAGTTTATCAGCCGGCCCGAGGAAGTGGTTGAAATAAAATCACACTTTCCCGATGCTCTCGGCTGCGACATGGAGTCAGCCTCGATTGCCCAGGCGTGTCTAAAGGCCGGTGTGCCGTTCATGATTGTGCGCGTCATGAGTGATATGCCCGGAGGCGGGGAGAACATCTCGGAATACCAGAACTTCTGGAGCGAGGCTCCGGCGCGTACATTCCGTGTTGTCGCTGACTTTCTTGCACAACTCGACTGATATTTCCACTTCCAACAAAATCAATTGCCCTACAATGCATACTAAAGAAGAGAAACTTAAAGCGTTCGGGGATTTCCTCGACGTACTCGATACACTGCGGGAGAAGTGCCCGTGGGACCGTAAGCAGACCAACGAGTCACTCCGCCCCAACACTGTGGAGGAGGTCTATGAACTGTGCGACGCCCTCATGTCTGACGATAATCCGAATATCTGCAAGGAACTCGGAGATGTTCTTCTCCATGTGGCGTTCTACGCGAAGATAGGAGAGGAGAAAGGTGAGTTCGACCTTGCCGATGTCTGCAAGAAACTTACCGACAAGCTGATATTCCGTCATCCACATATCTACGGAGATGTCAATGCCGAGACCTCAGAGCAGGTGACCCAGAACTGGGAGAAAATCAAGCAGCGCGAGAAAGATGGAAACAAATCTGTGCTGAGCGGCGTGCCTTCCGCACTTCCTGCCCTTATAAAGGCCAACCGTATCCAGGAGAAAGCGCGTAACGTCGGTTTCGACTGGGAAAACCGCGAGCAGGTATGGGATAAGGTCAAAGAAGAGATTTCAGAGGTCGAGATAGAGATAAAGTCCGGCAATCCCGAAGGAAATCAGGCCAACATAGAGGCTGAGTTCGGCGACCTTCTGTTTGCTGTGATAAATGCAGCGAGACTCTATGGTGTTGACCCGGAAAATGCTCTCGAACGCACCAACCGGAAGTTTATCAGCCGCTTTAACCACATAGAGAAAAAACTGAAGGAGACCGGCCGCAACTTCACAGACGTCACGCTCAAGGAGATGGATGAAATCTGGGAGGAGGCTAAGCGTCTCGGTTGAGAAACCGGGATAGTTCCGGAATTATTACGGTATCGGCGGTAGCCGGATACCATTCATGCCATTAAAATTAATAATTAGAATCTTGATTCTCTGCATAACCGAGAAACCGAGTGTCGGTCGCGACATAGCACGCATACTTGGCGCAAATGCCCAGAGGCCCGGATATTACGAGGGCAACGGCTATTGTGTGACCTGGACGTTCGGACATCTGTGTGAACTTAAGGAGCCTGCTGATTACAAGCCGCAATGGCGTTTCTGGGGTCTCGGATACCTTCCGATGATTCCGGACAAGTTCGGCATACGCCTCAAGAATGACCGTGGCATAGAGCAACAGTTCAACACAATCAAAACTCTTATCGAGAATTGTGACGAGATTATAAACTGCGGCGATGCCGGGCAGGAGGGTGAGCTTATACAGCGGTGGGTCATGCAGAAGGCAGGGTGCAACAAGCCGGTGAAGCGACTCTGGGTAAGCTCGCTTACCGACGAGGCCGTGCGTGAGGGTTTCGCCCACCTTCGCGACCAGAAAGATTTGCAGCCTCTCTACACAGCCGGGCTCTGCCGCGCGATAGGGGACTGGCTTCTCGGCATGAATGCCACACGTCTCTACACTCTCAAATATGGCACCAACCGCCAGATTCTATCCATAGGACGCGTGCAGACCCCCACGCTTGCACTTGTGGTGAATCGTCAGAACGAAATCGACAATTTTGTTCCTAAAGATTCCTGGGAACTACGCACCAAATACCGCGATACAATCTTCACTTCGTCGTTGAAACCATTCGAGAATGAGAGTGAAGGGCTTCCCGTAGTCGAGAAATTGAAGAACTTCCCTCTCGAAATCACAGGTATAACCAAAAAGAAAGCGAAGGAAGCGCCGCCGAGACTTTTCGACCTTACTTCGCTTCAGGTGGAGTGTAACAAGAAGTTCAGCATGAGCGCGGACCTCACCCTGCGCACAATCCAGTCACTATACGAGAAGAAGCTCACTACCTACCCACGTGTAGATACGACTTATCTTACCGATGACATTTACCCGAAGTGCAAAGGAATCCTGACAAGCCTCAAACCCTATGCTCCTCTGGTGGCTCCGATTGTCGGATCCAAGTTGCGCAAGAGCAAGAAGGTATTCGACAATTCCAAGGTTACAGACCACCACGCCATTATTCCGACAGGACAGCCGTTGCCACCCTCTCTCTCTCTTGACGAGAAAAGAGTGTTCCATACGGTAGCGTTGCGCTTTATTGCGGCGTTCTATCCCGACTGCGAATATGAGCAGACCACGGTGGCTGCCAAAGTTGATAATGTGAACTTCAAGGCCACGGGACGTGTGATTGTCGCACCGGGCTGGAAAGATGTCTATGCCAAGTCGAAAGATAATTCCCAGGCACAGGATTCAGACAAAGATTCCGATTCGGCTGTGCTCCCCGTGTTTACCGTAGGTGAATCCGGACCTCACGAGCCACAGCTCGCCAAGAAGACGACGCAGCCTCCCAAGTACTATACCGAGGGAACCCTGCTGAAGGCTATGGAAACAGCCGGATCCACTGTCGATGACGAGGATTTGCGAGAATCACTCAAGGCCAACGGTATAGGACGGCCGTCAACCCGTGCCGGAATAATCGAGACTCTATATAAACGAGGATATATCCGTCAGGAACGCAAGTCGCTGCGTGCCACACAGGCCGGAATAGACCTGATTTCCATCATAAAGGAAGACCTGCTGAAAAGCGCGCGCCTTACCGGTATCTGGGAGGGTCGGCTAAGACAGATTGAGCGAGGCACATACAGTGCACCTGAATTTATTGACCAGCTCAAACAGATGATTTCGGAGATAACCCTGGCTGTTATGCGCGATGCTTCTAACCGTCGTATTCAGGCCGTCAGCGAAGAAGCCGGACAGAAAGAAAAAAAGAAAAAATCAGCAAAGTCAAAACAAGAAGCATGACTCAGAAAATACAATACGTGATAGTGTTCATAATTCTCGCTGTGGTAATTATATGGACCGTGTATCATCTTGCCCGTAAAAAGAAAGGTGGCGCGTCGCCCTGCTGCGGCTGTGGCTTGGCCGACAGTTGCAAGAAGAAGACACTTCGCGAGCAGGAGGATAAGATGCCTGTGTCGTGCGGCGATTGTCCGCAGACTGACGATTGCTCCAAGAAAACGGATTTTCTCGGTTGCGGAGGTAAATCCGACGATAAAGAAAAAAAGTAGGGCGCCGATGCCTGTTCTTTACACGGAATTTATTATATTTGCAAATTGAACAAAATAGAATGAAGAATATATTGAATTCGGAAGATGTGAATGAGTTCAAGCGACTGCTTGATAAGCATGAGCGCATTGTTCTCACCTGCCATATGCGTCCTGACGGCGATGCCATCGGGAGCACGCTGGGTCTGTATCATCTTCTGAAGTCGCTCGGCAAGGAAGTCAACGTCGTGATTCCCGACCGGATTCCGCGCTCTCTGTCATTTCTGCCCGGGGCAAAGGAGATTGTGGTCCATACGCAGTATGACCCCTATTGCAGCCGGCTTGTAAACGAGGCAGGTCTTATCATCATGTGCGATTTCAACACTGCAAAACGGCAGGGTGATCTCGCACCGCTTATTTCCGGAGCTGCGTGCGACAAGATTCTGATTGACCATCACCGTGAGCCCGACATTGAGTGCAATGTCATGTTCTCTTATCCGGAGATGTCATCGGCCTGCGAGCTGACTTTCAGGGTTATCGCGGCCGCCGGTTTCTACAGTGCCGTCAATCTTGAATCTGCCACATGTCTTCTGACCGGTATAATCACCGATACTCAGAATTTCACGGTAAACTGTAACAATCCGGAGATTTATGAAATAATGATGCGGCTCCTCGACAAGGGCGTTGACAAGAAGCGTATCGTTGACGAGGCTTTGAAGTCAACGTCGTTCGATGCGTTGCGACTCAATAGTTTCGCTCTGCTTGAGCGGCTTACCATATTCGAGCGTTCGCGATGTGCCCTGATAGTCCTCTCGAAAGAAGACCTGGAGCAATTCAAGTATCAGAAAGGTGACACCGAGGGACTGGTAAATATGCCGCTCAATATCAGGGGAATAGTCTACAGTGTGTTCATGCGCGAGGATTCTGATTGCATAAAGGTCTCGACCCGGAGCAAGTTCGATTTCCCGGTGTGCGACATCTGCAAGGATCTTTTCAATGGAGGCGGTCATCTCATGGCTGCCGGCGGCGAATTCTACGGCACCCTCGAACAGTGCCGGGAAGTATTCCTGGAGCATATGCAGGACTATGACAAGCATCTGCCGGCCCGACTCGATAAACTTGAACTCCGATAAACCTGAAAGTTTGAATGCATTCACATATAACAGAATATGAATAAGAAAACAAAATATACCTCCCTGTTGATGCTGACGGCCATTTTCAGTGCCGTAGCTCTGCTTGCCTCATCGTGCAAGGAGGGGAAAAGCTATTCCGACATGCTTCGCGACGAGAAGGCTGCCGTCAACTGGTATCTCTGTCAGCAGCGTGTCGAGGAAAAGGTTCCCGCCGATTCTGTATTTGAGGTCGGAGAGAATGCTCCCTTCTACAGAATGAACAGCGACGGCTCTGTCTATATGCGTGTCCTGAACCAGGGTGATATGAACAACCGTGCGAAGAAGGGTGAGACGGTCTATTTCCGTTTCATGGCCTACAGTGTTACCGCCATGTATCAGTATGATACCATCGACGTGCCGGGCACAGGTAATTCTGAGAACATGAACAACTCTTTCGGCAACACCAGCTTTGTCTACGGCAACACTATATTGCCATCGACCACGCAATATGGTACCGGCATCCAGCTTCCTCTCAACTACCTCGGATATGGTTGTGAGGTCGATCTGGTCGTAAAATCTACAGAAGGTTTCACCTCGAACACAAGCGAGTGCATACCTTACTTATTCAAGAATCTAAAATATTTTAAAGCAGAATATTGATTATGTCTCTGATTAAATCTATCTCAGGCATCCGCGGCACCATCGGTGGCCCGGTCGGCGAAGGACTCAGCGGAGTCGATGTAGTGAAATTCACAGCCGCATACGCAGCTTTTATCAGAAAGTCATATAAGGGTCAGTCAAATTCGATTGTGGTTGGCCGCGATGCCCGTATATCTGGCCCGATGGTAAGCCATCTGGTTGTAGGAACTCTTCTTTCAATGGGCTTCGATGTCATCAATATCGGCATGGCTACCACTCCCACTACTGAACTTGCTGTTACATCCGAAAACGCATGTGGAGGCATAATCATCACCGCGAGCCATAACCCTATCCAGTGGAATGCTTTGAAGCTTCTCAACTCACACGGCGAGTTCCTCAACGATGCCGAAGGCAAGGAGGTCATAAGAATCGCTGACGAGGGAGACTATGAGTTTGCCGGTGTTATGGAACTTGGCAAGGAGTATGTGAACGACGCTTATATCCTTCATCATGTCGACGCGGTGAAGAATCTTCCCCTTGTAGATGTCGAGGCAATACGCAAAGCTGATTTCACTGTGGCCGTCGATGCTGTCAACTCGATCGGCGGAGTTGTCATTCCGCAGCTCCTGCGTGCTCTCGGTGTCAGGAACATCATCGAACTGAACTGCGAGGCCACAGGTCACTTCGCCCATACTCCCGAACCGATACCGCAGAATCTCACTCAGATTGCCGGTGTCATGCGTGACTCTACGGCCGATGTAGGCTTTGTGGTTGACCCGGACGTTGACCGTCTGGCAATCGTAATGGAAAACGGTGAGATGTTTGTCGAGGAAAACACTCTTGTGGCTGTGGCAGACTACGTGCTCGCGCACACTCCGGGTGCGACCGTGTCGAATCTCAGCTCATCTCGCGGACTGAGAGATGTGACCGAGAAGCACGGGTGCACATATTCAGCAGCCGCTGTCGGTGAGGTGAACGTAGTCACAAAAATGAAAGAGGTCGGTGCCGTTATCGGCGGCGAAGGCAATGGCGGAATCATATATCCCGAAATCCACTATGGCCGTGACGCTCTCGTAGGTGTGGCCCTCTTCCTTACGCTGATGGCTAAATCAGGAAAGAAGGTGTCGGAGATCAAGGCGGGACTTCCGCAGTATGCTATAGCTAAAAACAAGATCGAACTCACACCCGACATCGATGTTGATGCTATTCTTGAGGCCGTCAAGAAAAAATATGCTGACCAGAAAGTTACCGACATTGATGGTGTGAAGATCGATTTCCCAGACTGCTGGGTTCACCTCAGAAAATCCAACACCGAACCCATCATCCGCATCTACAGCGAGGCTGAGACCATGGATAAAGCCGACAGCCTCGGCCGTGACATGATTTCTGTAATCGAATCAATCAAGTAATTCTTTAAGGATACAGGTATGCTCAAAAAATTCTTTCTAAACATGCTCTCCTCATTTGTGGGAGCATGGATCGCACTGGCTCTGTTTCTTGTGTCGGCCTTTCTTCTTGTGATAGGGCTTGCCGGAAATATGGCTCTGTCAAAGGCTACGCAGACTGAGCAGGTCAAAAAGCGCAGCATACTTGTCATTGACCTCAGCGGTACAATCGACGAAAGAGAAAGTGCCGCCGAGCCCGACATCATGTTATTGGTGCAGGGAAATCTCCAGGCACCACAGACACTCGATGTCATTGTCCAGGCCATACGCGAGGCTGCCGTGAATGACAACATCGTGGCGATCAGTCTGAAATGTGGCGCGCTCTCTGCCGGTCCCGCTACTCTCGATGCAATCCGTCATGAGCTGCTTGAGTTCCGCAAGACAACCGACGGTAAGAAGAAGATTCTTGCCTATGCCGGTTCATTCTCCCAAGGCTGTTATTTCGTGGCCTCGGTTGCTGACAAGATTTATATGAATCCTGCCGGTGAGATGGGACTTCAGGGACTTTCATCATCGAGCATGTATTACAAGGGACTTCTTGACAAACTTGGCGTTCAGTTTCAGGTTGTGAAGGTCGGTACATATAAATCGGCCGTAGAACCCTACATTCTCGATAACATGAGTGAACCTGCGCGTGCCCAGATGGATACTCTTCTCGGAAGCATGTGGGGGTATATACGTTCCGAAATAGCATCGGCGCGCAAGGGTGTGACTGCGGCGTCGGTAGACTCACTCGTAAGTGTTGACTATATCTCCTTTGCCAAGGCCGACAAAGCTGTCAAGGCGGGGCTTGTTGACTCTCTGATGTACGAACGTCAGTACAACAGCCGTCTTGCCGAAATTTCCGGACGCGAGGTAGACAAACTCAATTTTGTCAGCCCCCGCACACTCGTTTCACAAAGTCCGTGGGCCGACGCATACGGCTCAAAAAAGCAGATTGCAGTTCTCTACGCGAGTGGTGAGATTGCCGATGGCAACAAGAACCAGATTAATTATGAGGATCTTGTGCCGGTCATTGTCAAGCTTGCCGACGACGATAATGTCAAGGGTCTTGTGCTGAGAGTCAACTCTCCCGGAGGATCCGTATATGGAAGTACCCAGATAGGTGAGGCTCTCGATTATTTCCAGTCGAAGGGTAAGCCGCTTGCTGTTTCTATGGGAGACTACGCGGCATCGGGTGGTTACTGGATTTCGGCCAATGCCGACAAGATTTTCGCGGATCCTCTTACAATAACCGGTTCAATCGGTATTTTCGGATTGCTCCCCAACTTCAAGGGCACACTTGACAAACTCGGGGTCAACGTCGCAACCGTCAGCACCAATCCGGGCGCAGCTTTCCCGAATGGTTTCAAGCCTTTGGACGATACCCAGCTTGCGGTGATGCAGAAGTATGTTGACCGGGGATACGATGATTTTACCTCGCGTGTGGCCAAAGGCCGCAGGATGAAGAAGGCTGATGTACTCCGCATTGCTGAAGGCCGTGTGTGGTCAGCATCGACAGCGCGCCGCATCGGGCTCGTGGATTCTCTGGCTTATCTCCGCAACGCCATAGACTGGACAGCATCGAAAGCAGGATTGGGTGACAGTTACGATGTCGCCGCTTATCCTGAGGTGTCCCCATCGATATGGAATATGATTCAGCTCAGTTCCACTACAATGGGAGAGTTGAAGCAGGCCGTCGATGCCCGCGATGAGGAGTTCCTGCGTACATATCTGCTGCGGAGAATCCTGGGACGCAAGCCTGTCCAGGCGCGAATGCCGGAATTCCGTATCCAGATGTAGCGCGACCGTATTAACCGAATAATTTAGTTGCTGAATGAATAGCCCTTTACATAAAATATTGCCATACGTGCTCAGGCCGCTCTCCTGGATCTACGGAGGGGTTACTGATGTGCGCAACTGGCTTTTCGATCACAAGGTCTTCCCGACCGAGGAATTTGATGTCCCGGTGGTCAGCATAGGCAACATAACTGTCGGTGGCACCGGCAAGACACCACATGTGGAATATGTGGCTGGTATGTTGTCGTCCACCTTCAATATCGCTGTGCTGAGCCGTGGCTACAAAAGGAAGACAAGGGGATTCATTCTTGCCAATTCCAACAGCACCCCCGACAGCATCGGTGACGAGCCTTTACAGATTTACCTCAAACATGGCTCGCGGATAAAGGTGGCTGTGTGCGAGAGTCGCCGCAGGGGTATCAAGGAGTTGATGCGGCAGTTTCCGGAAACGCAGCTCATATTGCTTGATGATGCCTTTCAGCACCGGTATGTCAAGCCGAAGGTGAACATCCTTCTTATGGATTACAACCGGCCGATATATGACGATTCCCTGTTGCCGATGGGTCGCCTGCGTGAATCCGCGCATCAGCGCAACCGTGCCGACATGGTGGTTGTGACAAAATGTCCGTCCGGGTTGTCGCCGCTTTCATACAGGCTCATATCGAAAAAACTTGAGCTGATGCCCTACCAGAAATTGTATTTCTCCAATTACAAGTATGGTGAGCTCACGCCCGTCTTTCCCGATGACAGACCATATCATGTGGATCTTGGCGCGCTTACGGCCCGCGACACTGTGATGCTTGTCACCGGTATTGCCAATCCGCGTGGTTTCGTGCGTTACTTCAAATCATATCCGTTCAAGGTGGTGGTATGCCATTATCCGGATCATCATGATTATTCGCGTGCGGACCTTGAACAGCTCAAGGATAAATTCCTCGGTTTGCGTGGAGAGAGAAAGATAATAATCACAACAGAAAAGGATGCTGTGAGACTGGCGTATAATCCCTATTTCCCGCCGGTGCTGAAGCAGACCACATATTATATGCCGATTTCAGTCAGGCTGATACCGGGTCTTGATGGCAACGATTTCATTGGAGATCTCGTCGATGCCGTAGGTAAAAGTTAAATATCTTTATCAGCCCAACACTCAGGCATAAGGTAACGTTAAGAAATATAGTTGATGGTGCAGCTTGAATGCACCTTCAACCTTCAAAACCCAAAATCAAAGACTAATGGAAAAGACTTATTTGGAAACAATCAGGGAGACCGCAGCTTTCATCAAGGAAAAAGTCGGTGAGCTTCCTCAGATAGCCGTGATTCTCGGTACAGGTCTCGGCGAGCTCGTGAACCATATTGAGATCAAGGCGGAGCTCGACTATCATACTATCCCCAATTTCCCCGTATCTACAGTGGAAGGCCATTCCGGAAAACTCATTTTCGGTAATCTCGGTGGCAAGTACATCATGGCCATGCAGGGCAGGTTCCACTACTACGAGGGTTATGACATGAAGCAGGTCACTTTCCCTGTCCGCGTCATGCGTGAACTCGGTGTAGAGACTCTCTTCGTCAGCAACGCCGCCGGCGGTATGAACAAGGAATTCCGTGTCGGCGATGTCATGATCATCACTGACCATATCAACCTCTTCCCCGAGAATCCGCTCCGTGGTAAGAACTACGACGAACTCGGCCCCCGCTTCCCGGCGATGACCGAGGCATATTGCAACGCGTTGGTTAACATGGCTGACGATATTGCACGAGAAGACAACATCCGTCTTATGCATGGCGTGTATGTGGGTACACCCGGCCCGACTTTCGAGACTCCGGCCGAATATGAATACTTCCGTGTGATCGGAGGCGATGCTGTCGGCATGTCGACTGTGCCGGAGGTGATTGTCGCCAACCATGCCGGAATGAGGGTATTCGGCGTTTCGGTAATCACTGACCTCGGCGGCAAGGATATCAAGGAAGTGCCGACACACGAGGAGGTGCAGAAAGCAGCAATCAAGGCTCAGCCCGTCATGACGCACATCATCAAGCAGATGCTTGAGAGGATTTAAATATTTCGGAAATAGCCGGTGGAGACGTAAAATTTCAGAAAGCCAAGTTTTACGTCTCCATGGTTTTATATAGACTTAATTGCTCTGGACAGGGCTTACGCATATGGAAAACAAACAGACAGAAATATCGACATTGGGCGAGTTCGGACTTATCGACCGTCTCACACGCGACTTCCCATTGAAAAATGAATCATCGCACAAGGGCATAGGTGACGATGCCGCCGTTCTCGGTTTCGGCGACAAGGAAGCTCTTGTCACAACCGACCTTCTTCTCGAAGGTATCCATTTTGACCTTCGTTATGTTCCCCTGAAACATCTCGGCTATAAGGCTGCCGTTGTCAATTTCAGCGACATTTATGCCATGAACGGTACGCCGAAGCAGATTACGGTCAGCCTCGGTGTGTCAAGCCGCTTCACAGTCGAGCATATTGAGGAACTTTATGCGGGCATCCGGCTCGCATGTGAGGTCTATGGTGTGGATCTTGTCGGTGGAGATACCTCTGCATCGGTTACCGGTCTCGTCATCAGCATAACATGTCTCGGCGAGGCTGCGAAAGAGGATATTGTGTACCGTAGCGGTGCCAAGCCTACAGACCTCATATGCGTGAGCGGTGACCTCGGCGCGGCATACATGGGACTTCAGCTGCTTGAGAGAGAAAACCGTGTGGCCGCAGGAGCGGAGCCGGGCTTCCAGCCCGATTTCAGCGGTAAGGAATACATACTCGAACGCCAGCTGAAACCTGAGGCGCGTAAGGATATTGTGAAGATGCTCGCTGAGAATGGCATCAAGCCGACATCGATGATGGATGTGAGTGACGGTCTGAGCTCAGAGCTTCTCCATATCTGCAAAAGTTCCGACGTAGGCTGCCGTGTCTACGAAGACCGCATTCCGATTGACTACCAGACCGCTGTCATGGCAGAGGAATTCAATATGAATCTTGTAACTGCCGCTATGAACGGTGGCGAGGACTACGAATTGCTCTTTACGGTTCCGCTCGCCGACAACGAGAAGATTGAGAAGCTCAAGGGTGTGACTATGATCGGTTATGTCACCAAACCGGAACTCGGAGCCGCTATGGTGACACGTGACGGTGGCGAGTTGCCTATCCGTGCGCAGGGCTGGAATGCCTTTGCCGATAATTCTGCAGCTCCGGCCTCAAGTGCAGCAGATGATGCTGTCCCGCAGGCTGATTCAACCGACGTGGAGAAGTGAGTTTATATTCTTTAACTTTATAGGAGTTAAAGCTGATTTTATATAAACTTTATTTAACAGAGCACGTTAACATAATTAAGTTAAAAGTGCTAATTTTGCATATGAAAAAATCGGGATGCCGACAGACGGTTCCTTCATTCATGCCTGCAGCCGGCATCCCGCTCCAATTTGCATATCATAATTCTTATGGACGAAACAGTTAATATCAGAGAATTACAGGATCTGATCGCTTCGAAAAGCAATTTCGTATCAATGATCCGCACCGGTATGGACCGCCGGATTGTTGGCCAGAAACATCTCGTTGACTCATTGCTCATAGCGTTGCTCTGCAATGGACACATACTTCTCGAAGGTGTGCCGGGTCTGGCAAAGACCCTCGCAATCAAGACTCTCGCCAGCCTTGTCGATGCTAAATACAGCCGCGTGCAGTTCACTCCCGACCTGCTCCCCGCCGATGTCATCGGTACTCTCATATACAGTGTGAAGAAAGAGACTTTCGAGGTGAAGAAAGGACCTATCTTCGCAAACTTCGTTCTTGCCGATGAGATCAACCGAGCTCCGGCCAAGGTTCAGAGTGCATTGCTTGAGGCCATGCAGGAGCGTCAGGTCACAATCGGCGACGCCACATATCAGCTTCCTCAGCCTTTCCTCGTAATGGCAACACAGAACCCGATCGAGCAGGAGGGTACATATCCTCTGCCCGAGGCGCAGGTTGACCGTTTCCTTCTCAAGGTAGTGATCGGTTATCCCAACAAGGAGGAGGAAAAGAGCATTATCCGCCAGAATATCCGTGGTGAGCTCGACCCGATACGCGCACTTGTTTCTCCCGGGGAGATTCTTGAGGTGCAGAAGATTGTCGGCAAGATCTATCTTGATGAGAAAATCGAGAACTATATCGTCGATATCGTCTTCGCCACACGTCAGCCCGCCAAGTTCGGTCTTCCCGACCTTCAGAGCATCATTTCGTTCGGTGCATCTCCACGAGCTTCTATCAGCCTTGCCCGCGCATCGCGTGCCTACGCCTTCCTTCAGGGTCGCGGTTATGTCATTCCCGAAGATGTGCGTGCCGTGTGTCACGACGTGATGCGTCACCGTATCGGTCTTACTTACGAGGCTGAGGCAAACAATATCAATGCCGACGAGGTTATCACGGACATCCTCGACAAGGTAGCAGTGCCCTGATGTCTTTTCCGGGCATCTGAATTAAATTTAGCATATGGACGCCAACGACCTGCTGAAGAAAATCAGAAAAATCGAAATCAAGACCCGTGGTCTGAGCAGTAATATCTTTGCCGGTGAGTATCACAGCGCATTCAAAGGGCGCGGCGTGATATTCAGCGAGGTGAGGGAATACGAGCCGGGCGACGATGTCCGCGACATCGACTGGAATGTGACTTCACGTCACAACAAGCCTTATGTCAAGGTCTACGAGGAGGAGCGTGAGCTTACGGTCATGCTGCTTATCGACGTGAGCGGAAGCCGCGACTTCGGTGCCGTCGGCGAGGTCAAGAAGGAGAAGATGGCTGAGATCGCAGCTACTCTCGCCTTCTCTTCGATTCAGAACAATGACAAGGTGGGCGTCATATTTTTCTCTGACAAAATAGAGAAATTTATCCCGCCCAAGAAAGGAAGAAAGCATATATTGCTCATCATCCGGGAAATAATCAACTTTGTGCCTGAAAGTCAAGGCACGGATATTGACGTGGCTCTAAGGTTCCTGACCAACGCTATCAAAAAGCGCTCCACGGCATTCCTGATCAGTGACTTCATCGACGATCATGACTATTTCAAGAGCATGTCGATAGCCAACCGCAAGCATGACCTCGCTGCAATTCAGGTATATGACCGTCGTGACTCGGAGATTCCTGATGTCGGGCTTGTACGAATGCGCGACATGGAGACCGGTGCCGACATGTGGATTGACACCTCCTCGTCGAAGGCCCGGGCAAGCTATGCCAAGGCGTGGTATGCACGCCAGCAGAAACTCTCTTCAGTCACTGCGCGGAGTGGAGTGGACATGGCGTCGGTGACTACCGACGAGGATTTCGTTACGGCTCTTCTCGGCCTTTTCCGCCGCAGGGCGTTGCCGAGATAGTTCCCGTTATAGTTTTATTTAATGGTGATATGATTACTAAACCACTGAGAAAAATCCTTTTTCTGTTTGCTGTGCTGTCATGCTTCGCCATGGCCCGGGCATCGCAGGTATCGGTTCAGGCCAAGCTTGATTCGGTAAATCTGCTCATGGGTAACATGACCTCGGTGCATCTTACGGTCACGCAACCGAAAGGGGTGAAGGGAGATTTTCCGCTGTTGCGTCAGATTCGCGACAACGGTGTCATTCCTGTGTGTGGTGACAGCGTTGAACTCCGTGCCCCGTCGCGTATCGATACGGTAGAGTCTGGCAATACGCTGACCATCACCTACGATGTGCCGGTGCAGGCTTTCGACTCCGGTTATTACCGTCTGCCGGAATTCGCTTTCGTTACCGGACATGACACGGTGCGTTCCAAAAGTCTCGGCATCAAGGTGATTCCGGTTTTGGCCGAGGCAGATACGCCTATAAATGACTACGCATCTGTTTCCGGACCTGAGAATCCCTCGATTTTCGATTGGATTCCTGATTGGGTCATAGATTTCTGGTGGGTAATACTCATTCTTGTTCTCGCTGCGGTTGCGGGCTATTACGCTTGGCGACGCTACCGCCGGGAGGGTACGCTGCTTCCGAAAAAGCCCGAGCCAACTCCATATGAGGCTGCGATTGCGGGTCTGCGTCAGCTCAAAGATAAGAAACTTTGGGAGCAGGGTATGGAGAAGGAGTATTACACTGACCTTACCGACATATTGCGCCGTTATCTCTACGGACGTTTCGGCATCAATGCTGTCGAGATGACCTCGCGTCAGATTCTCGCCGCGCTGTCTAAAAACAAGGAGGCGGCCGACAAGCGCGCATATTTCCGTCAGATTCTCGACATGGCGGATTTCGTGAAATTCGCCAAGGTCCGTCCTCTGCCCGACGATAATGTGCTCGCTTATGACAACGCTCTCCGTTTCGTAGAGGAAACCAAGCCGTTGCCTCCCGTTGAAGATGAGGCTGCTGCCGGAGGTTCCGGAAAACCGGCTGCTCCAAAAAAGAAGGACAGTAAGAAGAATGTAGCTAAGAAAGGAGGTGCGAGATGATTTTCCGTCACCCCTGGCTTCTCTGCCTGTTGATTGTCAACATTCCTCTTATCGTATGGTATGTGCTCAAATGGCGCGACTCCAACCCTTCGGTAGGAATGTCTACTGTGTCGACACTCAGACAGTTCCGTGCTACGTTCAAGGTCGGTCTCATGCACTTCTGCTTCGCGTTGCAGCTTATAGCTATAAGTTGTCTGATAGTGGCTCTTGCACGGCCGCAGACGCACGACTCTCTGCGCTCGTCGAGTATAGAAGGTACCGACATCGTTCTTGCTCTTGATATTTCGAGCAGTATGCTCGCCACCGACCTGCAGCCCAACCGTATTGATGCAGCCAAAGAGGTCGCTTCGAAATTCGTTTCTCAGCGGCCAAATGACAATATCGGTTTTGTAGTCTTTTCGGGCGAGAGTCTCTCTCTTATGCCGCTCACGACCGACAAGGCGGCTCTTGTGAACGCCATTAGCAATGTTAAGACCGGTGCACTTAACGACGGTACTGCGATCGGAGACGGTATTGCATCGTCGATCAACCGTCTTGTAACCGGGCAGGCAAAGTCGAAGAGTATCATACTGCTTACCGACGGTACCAACAATGCCGGTGATGTCGCACCCTCGACAGCCGCACAGATTGCCAAGCAGAAGGGAATCCGCATTTACGCCATCGGTGTGGGTACAAACGGTTCTATCCGCATAACTGACCCGTATGGTTTCTCCACAACTACCATGGAGACCAAGATAGATGAGGGCGCTCTCACGAGTCTTGCCAACGTGACCGGTGGAAAATATTTCAGGGCTACGGATTCACGTATGTTGAGGCATGTGTTTGAGGAAATCGATGCGTTGGAGAAGTCTAAGATCAATGTCAACAACTTCACTCAGACCGAGGAGAATTTCATGCCCTGGATTCTGGGTGCGTTGTGTGCGCTCTCCCTTTTCCTTCTGATACGTTATACGGTTCTGCGCCGCATCCCGTGATGAGCCGTATCTTTTGATTAATTTTAGAGTTTATGTTTAGTTTCGCATATCCCGGATTGCTTCTACTGCTGCTGCTCGTACCGGTGTTTGTCACCCTGTACGCCTGGGCACGCTATGCACGCAGGAAGAACATGAAGAAATTCGGCAGACTCAAGGTGCTCGCCACGCTTGCACCGGAGGTCTCGCCCTATAAGCCTCCCTTGAAAATCACTCTGGAGATGCTCGCTCTCGCGTTCATCATCCTGGCTTTCGCACGTCCCTGGGGTGGTGTTAAGGATGAGAAGACTGTCAAGGAGGGTATAGAGGTTGTCATAGCTGTCGATGCCTCCAACTCCATGCTTGCTTCGGCATCGGATTCCCCCGACGGACCGGACCGTATGAGAACAGCCAAGCTGATTCTTGAGAAGTTGATAAACCGTCTTGATAATGACCGTGTGGGTCTGATTGTCTATGCCGGTCAGTCATATACGCTGATACCTGTTACAAATGACTATGTGTCGGCTAAGATGTTCCTTAATTCCATCGACCCGTCGCAGATTGCCCAGCAGGGAACCAACATCACGTCGGCAATTGAGATGGCTTCAAATTCTTTCAGCGACAATAAGAACATCGGTAAAGCCATAATCCTCATCACCGATGCCGAGGAGCTTGAGGATCAGGAGAGTGTGATGAATGCTGCCAAGACCGCTGTCAAGAAGGGTATCCAGATCGACGTGGTGGGCGTGGGTTCTTCTGTACCGGCTACAATTCCGGAGAATGGCCATCTCATGATTGATGACCAGACCGGTGAGCCTGTCCGCACCGCGCTCAACGAGGAATTGGCGTCGAAGATAGCAGCCGAAGGGAAGGGCATATATGTGAATGCCTCTTCGCGCGATGCTCTCAGTGACCTTGATAAACAGCTTGGCACTCTCAAGAAGGCAGCCATGGAGTCGAGCGTTTACTCGCAGCATGACGAATTGTTCGGTGTGTTCGCATGGCTTGCACTCGCATGTCTGGTGATTAATATCTTCCTGTTGGAGCGCAAGATCAGTTGGCTTGATAAAATCACATTCTTTAAGAAGGAGGAGAAAAAATGAAATTGCATGTTATCGTAATATTATTGCTTTCGCTGGCAGGTTCTTTTGTTGTTTCTCCGGTTCATGCCGAGTCTACACGCAAGGAACGTCGCCTTATCAACCGGGGCAATGATCTTTATAAAGAGCGTAAGTTTGTCGAGGCACAGTCAGTCTATGAGGAGGCTCTCAAGGAGAACGCGACTTCGGCCGAGGCCAGGTATAATCTTGGGCTTTCGCAGATCCGACAGGTTGTCAATCCTGCTGACTCAACTCCGGCTGCCCGTACACTGACTGAAGCCGCACGGAAGAATTTTGCTGATGTCGCAGCTATGGCCCGCACTAAGCCGGGACTCGCGGCAAAAGCAAATTTCAATCTTGGCAATATAGAGTTTCATGTAAAGGATTATCAGAAAGCCATAGATTATTACAAGCAGGCTCTGCGTATAGATCCTTCCGATGACAAGGCGCGTAAGAACCTGCGCATTGCCCAGAAGAATCTCCAGAAGCAGAATCAGGATAAAAATCAGAATCAGGATCAGAACAAAGATCAGGATAAGGATAAGAAAGATAATCAGGACAAGAACCAGGATCAGCAACAGAATCAAAACCAGAATCAGGATCAGAATAAAGACCGGGATAAGCAGAAAGATAAACAGCAGAACCTGAGTCAGCAGGCAGCCTCGCAGATACTCCAGGCTGTCGATAATAAGGAGAGCCAGACGCGTGCGCGTGTCAACAGAGCCAATAAGGGTGAGAAATCTGAGGCCGCAGGCCGTAATACCCGCAGATGGTGATGAGAAAGCTCTTTCAATTGGTTGTGCTGATGCTGGCTTTAGGGACGGGAAATTCTGTCGCGGCTGACAATGCGCCCAAGTCTCCGGAGATGTATGTGGAGTTTCGGGATGTGCCATCGTCTATTTATGAGCGTGAGCCTGTCTCGCTTGTGATGACTCTCGTCAGCTCCACCCCCGACATAGCTTTTGCCGATGTCGTAAAGGCTCCGGAGCTTAAGAAAGGTGAATTTTCTTCGGTGCAGAAGGTCTCGCAGCCGGGTCGTCCGTATGAGGAGGTCATCGATGGCCGAAAGTTTTATTGTTTTCCTCTTGAGGCATATGTGGTGACACTTGCCGATAAAGGTAAATATGAGCTTGCCGGAGGTGAGTATTCAATCGGGGTATCGTATCCGGTTGTGGTCAATGACCCGTTCTGGGGGAGACGTCGTTCAACTGAGGTTCGCCGGTTCTCTGTGCCTGTGAATAAAGTTTCTCTGAAGGTACGCGATTTACCGGCCGCACCCGGTGGCATTGATTTCTCCGGTTCTGTCGGGCAATTCACTATCGAGACTGTTGTGCCTAAAGGTGATATATTCATTAATGAGGAGGCTACTGCGATTGTTGTGCTTAAAGGTACCGGGATGATAGCCGAGTCAACGCTTCCGGAATACCGCGACGCATTCAAGACCGGTATGAAGCTGAAATCAATTTCGGAGTCACGCGATGCCGGGTATGATAACGGTGAACTCGTGTCCGAGCTTCATCTGGAGTGTACGTTCATTCCTCAGGAGCGGGACGGTGTTGAAATAGGTGAGGTGACGTTCGATTATTTCGATCCGGTGGCGGGGGAGTACCGCACGGCACGTTCAAAACCGGTTGCTGTCAAGGTCAAATCCTCGACTTCCAAACGCGACAGTATCGCCATATAGGTTGCGGATGAGCCGCTTTAAAGTATTTGAGTCATGTCTAAGAAGTTATTCATATTGTTTCTGACAGTTCTTGCTTTTTTCGGGGTTGCACAGGCAGCTTCGGTAAAGTTGTCGGTATCTCCGCAGCGTGGCAAGAACCAGATTGATGTAGGAGACATTTTCTATCTTACGATAGATGTTTCGAATGTTTCGGATGCACCGGGTCGCCCCCAGAATGTCGGGGGCGCGAAGCTGATGTATTTTGACCGTACGCGCGAGGAGTCGGGCTTTTCAAGCATCAACGGAGTGACGAGCCGCTCTTATGCCGCTACATATACGGCGACATTGCGTGCCGAGAAAGAGGGCTCTTTCACTTATGGCCCTGTCACGGTCGGTGGTGTTAAGAGCAATCAGGTACATTATTCTATCGGTAAGGCTTCGCCCCGTCAGAACACTGCCCCGGGAGCTCAGACAGCACCTGATGCTTCAGGCGACGACGACAGCAAGCCCAAGTATATAGGTAAGGGTGACGGAAACCTGTTCCTTCGTGCGAGTGTGTCGAGCACAAATGCTTATGAGCAGCAGGCGCTTGTCTACACCGTGAAACTATACACTACCTACGATGCGATTAAATTCGTAGGAGCGACAGAAGCTCCGAAGTTTGACGGATTCGTTATCGAGGAGTCCAAGGACATATCCTCCTCCCTCTCGTTTGAGAATTATCAGGGCAAGACTTATGCAACTGCAATCATAGCACGCTACATCATATTCCCGCAGATGACAGGAAATCTGAAGGTCACCGGTAACAATTACACGATTGCCGTTGACCGCAGGGAGTATTATCATGATTCCTTCTTCGGCAATATGTCGTTCAGCACGCCTCTGCAGCTGAATGTGTCGCCCAATGACCTGGTGGTGAACGTGCGTGAGCTTCCGGCTCCAAAACCGGCTGATTTCTCCGGTGCGGTGGGCAAGTTCCGTCTTACATCACAGTTGAAGTCGTCGCAATTCAAGACCAACCAGGCGGCTTCGATAGTTTATAAACTCGAAGGTACCGGAAACATCAAGTATGTACAGCTGCCGGATCTGTCGGCCCTCTATCCTCCTGAGCTTGAAATCTACACCCCGACTACCACTCAGAACGTTTCGGTCGGCGGTGCCAATGTCTCGGGTTCGGTGACTTTCGATTATTCTTTCATGCCGCTTGAGGAGGGAGACTTCCGTATCCCGGATGTCAAGCTCGTATATTTCAATCCGGAGTCAGGTCGTTATGAGACTTCTGTCGCCAAGGGATATGAGGTGCATGTCGGCAAAGGTTCGGCATCAAAGGACTCCTCGGAGCGTCAGCATCTCAAGTTTGACTCGAAGTTGCAGAATATTGAGCCGTCATCATTGAAAAAGGACAATACTCCCTGGGTGTACAGCTGGACGTTCTGGCTTTGGTTCATCGTACCGTTGCTGTTGTTGTTCGCGGGCGTGGTCATGTACCGCCGGTATGTGAGTCTTCATGCGGATATGGCCGACTTCAACAGTCGCCGTGCCGATAAGCTCGCCCGCCGCCGTCTGCGCAAGGCCGCCGCTGCGATGAAACGGGATGACTCCGAAGCGTTCTATGATGAATTGCTCATCGCTCTCTGGGGTTATCTTGGCGATAAGCTCAAGATGCCTACTTCAGAGTTGATGCGTGACAATATAAGGCAGGTTCTCTCATCGCGTGGCATCAGCGAGAATGCAATTGATACGTTGATTGGAATAATCGACGATGCAGAATTTGCGAAGTATTCGTCAGCTTCGGGCGAGGAAAGCCTTCACAAGGCTTATGACCGCTCAGCTTCAGTCATCAACAATCTGGAAAACGAATTCAAAAAATTACCCAAGTCATGAAATCAGCATTGAGAATTTTTATGTTGGCACTGGCGGTGGTTCTGTTGCCGCGCCTCGCGTTCGCTTCCGATATCGCGGAGGCTGACTCGGCATACTCCAAGGGTGATTATGCTGATGCCGTGAAATTATATACCAGGATAGCCGGAACAGAGGGTGTTTCTTCGCAACTCCTTTACAATACGGGCAATGCGTACGCCAAGGGTGGAGACTATGGTCATGCCTTGGTCTATTATCTGAGAGCATTGCGGCTCGACCCCTCGAACTCACAGGCCGCCGATAACGTTAGATATATTGAATCGAAGGTTGCTGACAGCAATCGCACCGAACTGAAAGGAAAGAAACTTTCGGTCGAGCCGGAGGGACAGACTTTCTTTTCATCGGTGAGAAGTTTCATATGCAGGGACCACCTTTCTGATACCTGGGCAGTATGGGCTGTTGTCTGTTTCCTGATTTTTGTCGGATGCCTGGCCGTATATGTCTTCACAAGAAATGTGATGGCACGGAAGGTAGGTTTCTTCGGCGGATTCATTTTCCTCGGGCTTTCGCTCGTAGCACTTGTCTTTTCCTTTATGGCGGCCTCTTATCTTACTGAGGAGGGTGTCGTGACCGGAGCCAAGGTGCACCTGCGGAGTGAGGCGTCGGTCAACTCCAAGGAGAATGCCGTGGCGTTGACGCGTGGAACAAGGCTCTGGGTGCTCGATTCTTTCCCAGCCGGATCGGAACATCCGCAGTGGTACAAGGTCCGGCTTAATTCCGATTTTGTCGGATGGATTCAGACCTCAGATTTCGAGCCGGTCGGCATGTGAGTATTTATATGTCTGATTAGTAGAATGATAACATTAAAATATCAGTTAACAAAGAGGATGAGATTTTGTTCATTAATGAAAAATATGTTATAAAACAATAAAATATTTTGTCATTTTCTCTTTGAAAACCGATTAATTTTAACTAATTTAGCGAACAAGAAAACCGATAGCTCTCCCATCGAAAAACTCAAACATAACCAAATTCTATAATTATGAGCAAGACCATCACATTCAACGAACTTCGTCGACTCAAAGACAGTTTGCCTGACGGCTCCACACATCGCATCGCTGACGAGCTCAACGTCACCGTCCAGACAGTGCGCAATTACTTCGGAGGCGTCAATTATCAGTACGGAAAAAATGCAGGTCTTCACATCGAGCCGGGTCCCGACGGCGGTATTGTTGTCCTTGATGACACTACCATCTACGACATGGCTCTGAAAATCCTGGAGGAAGAAAACAATAAATGATCCGGTTGCCATGGGGAATGACGGAAATCTCATAACACTCGTGGTCCACACGGAGGACCGCGCTCTCAAGCTTAAGGAAATCCTCGAGTTTCATGACATTGCGGTCACTCTTGAGGATGTCGTGGTAGAAGACCTGCCATTGCAGGTGGCTCCTAAGAAAGTCCGGATTCCCGTATCATCCCTTGCTCTCGGTCTCAAGATTCTTGAGAGTGGTGAGGCTAACGCCGCCCCTCTCGCTCTTATGAAAATGACGGGTATGGGCAGTAGTCTGCTCATTCCCGTCGATTTTTCTCCCGCCAGTATGCTGGCTGTGAAAGCCGGTTTCTTTCTGGCGGAGAAGTTCGATGTCGAACCTATCATCCTTCATGCCTATCTCGCTCCTCTGTTCATACCTCCGGCAGAACCGTTTGCCGGTGCATTGCCCGACGAGGATCCGGAGCTGGATGCTGTGGAGGCGGCAGACCTCAGGAAAATTGCCTCGGCTCAGCTGTCTAAGCTGAAGAAGCAGATTGAGAAGGCTCAGGCGGACGGCACCATACCCGACAGACGTTTCTCCACGACTTTGCTCGAAGGCATTCCGGAGCAGGTCATCCAGGAGTATTGCAAGCAGAATCATCCCCTGATGGTGGTCATGGCCACCCGTGGCAAGGACAAGAAGGAGTCGGACCTTGTAGGCAGTGTGACGGCCGAAGTCATTGACTCATGTCGTGTGCCGGTGTTCGCGGTGCCGGACAGTTACATGCCGCTCGGTGTTGATAAAATCAAGAGCGTGGCGATGTTCTGTACTTTCACGGCTTATGACCTTGCCACTCTTAGAGGGCTGATGAAGACGTTCGATTATCCTTCGGCCGATTTCTATCTGGTGCCTGTCAGTGACCGGCCTTTCTCGGATGTTGACCGTAAGACTGACAGACTGCGCGATTATCTTGCCGACATGTTCCCGATGGCATCGTTTCATGCCGTGCGTGCCCAAGGTGGAAAGTTCGACGACCGCATCCGCAGCATGATTGCCGACAATCATATTCAGCTTATGATTGTGCCCAACAAGAAGTCAAGCGCGTTCAGCCGGTTCTTCCGGCCGACGCTTGCACACCGCATTTTGTTCGAGCGGGATGTGCCTTTGCTGGTGCTTCCTGTCTGAAGTGTTTCACACCTCCTTTTTTTTTACTAATTTTGCAGTTCGGTAACACGCACATGAGACAATCAAATGTGCTGTGTGCGTTGTTTATAACATAAAACTTGATTGTAACTGCAAAATGATATATCCTCAGGATTTTGAAGCCAAGATCGGTTTCGACTCCATTCGTAAGATTATTGTCCAATCGTGTAACAGTCGTATGGCTGTCGAGCAAGCGGAGAAGATGGCTTTCTCGACCGACTATGCGGCAGTCATGCACGCGCTCGGGAGCGTGCGAGAAATGATCGACATCCGCTCGCGTGCTCTTCCTTATCCCGCGCCTTCGGCTCATGATGTTGTCCCTTATCTTGTGGAGATACGGGCGCAGAATTCTTTTATGAGTGCCGACCGTCTTTACAAGCTGATGCAGGTGCTGCTCTCTTTCTCCGAAATCCGAGTTTTCTTCGATTCTCAGAATGACGAGAATTCCGGCACACCCCTTTTCCCGGAGCTTAACCGTGACATAGAACCGTTGGCTCAGTTTCCGGTACTTGTCAGGTTAATCTCAGATGCCATCAACAAGTTTGGCGAGATAAAGGATACCGCTTCTCCGGCCCTGTATGAGATCCGTCAGTCCATCAAGCGGGCATCCGGCTCAATGCAACGTGCCATGCGTCGGGTTATGGACGCGGCAATTTCTGCGGGCGTTGTCGAAAAGGATGCTTCTCCCTCGGTTCGTGACGGTCGTCTGGTTATTCCGGTCGCAGCCGGTCTGAAAAGGCAGATTAATGGTATTGTGCATGATGAGAGTGCTACGGGTAAGACCGTGTTTATAGAACCTGCCGAGGTTGTCGAGGCCGGAAACCGTCTACGCGAGTTGCAGATGGAGGAGAAGCGTGAGGAAACGGCGATTCTTATTGCAATTGCTGATGGCATACGACCCTATACTGAGGATATCGCCGATAGTTGCCGCATTCTCGGTCTGCTCGATTTCATTGCCGCCAAGGCAGCCTTTGCTATAGAAGTCAATGCCTCGATGCCTCATATAGAGGATAAGGCGGAACTGGAGTGGTATCATGCCGTCCATCCTGCACTTTATCTTTCTCTACGTCAGCATGGACGCGAGGTGGTTCCTCTTGGTATCCACCTTACCCATGACAAAAGGATTCTGATAATCTCCGGTCCTAATGCCGGAGGTAAATCGGTGTGTCTGAAGACTGTGGCTGTCGTGCAGTATATGATGCAGTGTGGTCTGCTGCCCACTGTCTATGATAATTCCCATATGGGATTCTTCAGGAATCTCTTTATTGACATCGGCGACGAGCAGTCGTTCGAGAATGATCTCTCCACTTATTCCTCGCATCTGCGTAACATGCGGTTCTTCCTGGCTCATTCCGACAAGCGTACTCTTCTTCTTGCCGATGAGATGGGGTCGGGAACCGAACCTCAGATAGGCGGTGCCATGGCTCAGGCTATCCTTCAGCAGCTCGGGCGGTCTGGTTGTTATGGTGTGGTTACTACCCATTACCAGAATCTCAAGACATTCGCAGACCATGAGCCTGGCTTTGTTAATGGGGCCATGCTCTATGACCGGGCCCGTCTTGAACCGACATTTCAGTTATCGGTGGGTAATCCCGGAAGTTCTTTTGCTATCGATATTGCGCATAAGATGGGATTGCCTAAGGATGTGATTGAGGAGGCCAAGAGGATAGTGGGAGAGGACTATGTGAATCTCGACAAGTATCTTTCCGACATAGCACGCGACCGAAAGTATTGGGCAAACAAGCGTCAGAATATCCGCGAGAAGGAAAATCGTCTCGACGGTCTGTTGTCTAAATATGAGGAGGTTGCCGGTGACCTCAAGTCTCAGCGGCGCACTATTCTTGAGGATGCCCGGCGTGAGGCGAAGGAGATTCTGTCGGAGGCTAACGCAAGAATTGAAAGAACGATTCTTGAAATCCGTAAGGTGCAGGCTGACAAGGAGAAGACAAAGCAGCTCCGTCGTGACCTCAAGGATTATGCGGAGGGCGCTGTCGCAGCTAATGAGAATGATGACAAGCCAAGTCAGATACGCGATCTGAAGCACAAGAGCCGCAAGCCTAAACCGGCACAACAACCTGTCAAGGAGGAGACTGTTGCCAAACCCGTCGAGGCCGGCGACTATGTAAGTCTGGATGGAGGAGGAACTGTCGGTCAGGTTCTCTCTGTCTCCGGCAAAAAAGCTGAGGTAGCTTTTGGTGCCCTGAGAACATATGTTGAATTGTCGCGTCTTAAACAGGCCAAGCGTCCCAAGTCTTCAGCATTATCAACTTCGACTGTGGTAAGTTCTTCCACAACCGAGGAGAGCCGTCGCCGTCAGTTGAATTTCAAGAATGAGATTGATGTGCGTGGCATGAGGGCGGATGAGGCATTGCAGGCTGTGACATATTTCCTTGATGATGCCATCCAGTTCAATGCCGGTAAGGTGCGGATTCTCCATGGCACAGGTCATGGTATTCTCAAGACTCTCATACGTCAGCAGCTTAAGGCTGTGTCGGGTGTGGAATCTTTTGAGGATGAAGATATTAGATTCGGAGGCGCCGGAATTACTGTGGTTACTCTTTCCTGATTCGATTCTATAAACAGCTTTTTTATCGTGAAGGCATCATAAATTTACGTAAAACGATTCTTTATTGGGGAAAAAGTTGTAATTTTGCACCCGGATTTGCGGAACTTCGGTATGTGGATTTTACTGAGTGCAGGGTTCCGTAGCTGTCCGGTTTCTTTCGTTTAATGTTGTGAATTGACATGTTTCGTAAAACATATATTTCTCTTTGGCTGCTGTTGAGTGTGGCTCTATGTGCGGTGCTCCTGGTAGCTTTTTCTGATGACATCACGATTGGCGGTAAGACTTTGAAGAAAGCTCCGGTTGCAGATTTTTTCAATGGGGGTGCGTCTGCGCTTGACTCGCTTGCGACTTCTGATTCATTAATGATTGCTGAGGAACTTGAGGAAACGGTTACAACCGATTCTTTGCCACAGTCTCTGTTCATTTTCGGTGATTCGATGACTTATAATCTGGCGTTGCGTCTTGCGCAGTATGCCCGACAGAATGGTCATACCATTCATTCTGTTAACTGGGATTCGAGCAATACCAAGATCTGGGCTGAGCACGATACCCTCCGCTATTACCTTGAGAAGTATCGCCCCACACAGGTTTTCATCGCGCTCGGAAGTAATGAGCTGTATATAACCAAGCCGGAGACGCGGCTTCCTTATATAAAGAAGATTCTTGAGGTGATTGATACCATTCCGTATGTCTGGATAGGTCCGCCTAACTGGAAGGAGGACGGTGGCATAAACGACCTCCTTGCGCGTACATGCCGCCCCGGTACTTTTTTCCGGTCTGCGGGCATGGAATTCAAGCGTAAGGCGGATAAGGTACACCCCACACGTGAATCGTCCGCCGACTGGGTTGACAGCATAATTAGATGGATACCCTCTTCGGCGCATCCTTTTATTGCGGAAGTGCCGGGTGACTCAATCAAGAAGACAAATCCTAATATAGTGTTTCTGAAGGCTCTCAACAAGTAAGTAGCTATGCTTAATATGTCTATCTCATTTCCTGAATTCAGCTGGGAGACCGCTGGCAATATCGGAAGTCAGTTATTATATGACCCTAAGGCTCCGATGCTTTTTTCCAGCGGTATTTTCTGGCTGCTTTTTCTGGTCTTTCTACCCGTTTATGCGTTGCTGAAGCGTAGCAAGTTGCAGATGTGCCTCTTTGTGGTGGCATTTTCGTTGTATTTCTACTATAAGTCGAGCGGACTATTTTTCCTGATGCTTATTGGAACGTCGATGGTCGATTGGCTCGTGTCGAAGTGGATGGCAACACTGCGGGGGCGCGGTGCAAGGCTGACTCTTATGTGGTTCTCGATTCTGCTCTCGCTTTCTATACTCGGGTATTTCAAGTATGCCAACTTCTTTCTATGGAACTGGAATGCCATGGTCGAGGGAAACTTCCAGCCTCTCGATATAGTTCTTCCGGTCGGCATATCATTCTATACGTTCCAGTCCATAAGTTATGTCGTCGATGTCTATAAGGAAAAGATTACCCCGACGCGAACCTGGCTTGACTATATATTCTTCCTTTCATTCTTTCCGGCTCTTGTTGCAGGTCCCATTGTTAGGGCTGACTACTTTCTGCCTCAGATTGAGAAAAACCATAAGGCCACTGCTGATGAGATTTGGGGCGGTCTATGGCTCATAATAATCGGTATAGTCAAGAAGGCTGTAATTGCAGATTACATTGCGCAGTTCAATGACCTAATATTCAATGATCCCTCTTTCTATACCGGTGTGCAGACGCTCATGGGCGTACTTGGATACACCATGCAGATATATTGCGACTTCTCAGGATACAGCGATATGGCTATAGGTATAGCCCTTATCATGGGATTCAAACTTGGTATCAACTTCGACTCTCCGTACCAGAGCAGGAACTTGACCGAGTTCTGGCGGAGATGGCATATATCGTTGTCATCATGGTTGCGCGACTACGTATATATACCTCTGGGAGGTAATCGCAAGGGTACCTTCCGAACGTACCTTAACAATTTCCTTACAATGCTTATCGGTGGACTTTGGCATGGAGCGGCCTGGAAATTCGTATTCTGGGGAGCCATGCACGGTGTTGGTCTTGCCGTTCACAAGGCATCCAAGCCGATATTGAAGCGCATACCCGACAATTGGTTTACCATTTTTATATTCTGGGCGATTACATTTATATATGTATCGCTGCTGTGGGTTTTCTTTCGGGCGGCTACATTCGAGGATTCAGTTCTTATTATACAGAACATATTTGTGGATTTCCAGTGGACCCAGATTCCGCAGTTCTTCGAGGCCCGCATGGTGTGGTGCATAATGATGATAGCGCTCGTTATATTCCATTTCATACCCCAGCGCATAGCGGACCGGGTCCAGTATATATTCATAAAATCACCCTGGATAGTAAAACTGCTGACTTTCCTTATAGTCGTCCAGCTCGTAATCGAGTTCATGACCGAAGAAGTAGCCCCCTTCATCTACTTCCAGTTCTGATAGCACCCACATTGGCTACCCCGAAGCTCAGATTTGAGCTTCAATTTCAGATATCGCAGCCCGCCGTGCCCACCCCCCCCGGCGGGCTGCGTCATACCCACCGCCCCATGTCGTGTGCCCGCGCCCACCGTCCCTGCCGTCCGTTACCCTCCGTCTTTTGCGGGCATGTCCCTCCGTCTTTTGCGGGCTTGGCCCGCCGTTTGTGCCGCGACCACCGTCGCGGACGCGGTCCCCCACACCCGAGCGGCCAAATTTGTTCGCCTGCATTAACAAAACCAAAGATATTTTAACATTTATTGATTTAACTGAATTACAGCCACATACACCCGAAAATATGTTTTTCAGCAGAAAAACTTCCGAAAAAATTTGCACAGCGCGAAAAAACGCACTAATTTTGCAACCGCAAACGGGAAACAAACCGACACTCAAACGAAGGTCTGAGGCCCGGAAAAGCAAGAGAACATTGACATAATGCTACCAAGACAAAGCAGCGAAAGTTGTTTTAGAGTACAGGGACATAACAAAAGATGTCCCGTCAATCCTAAACGATTCAAGAAGGAATTCTGAACCGACAAACAAATCTAAGAAGATATATAGAAATATATAACTAACAGCGGAGAGTTTGATCCTGGCTCAGGATGAACGCTAGCGGCAGGCTTAACACATGCAAGTCGAAGGGCAGCGAGGGGAGTGCTTGCACTCCCTGTCGGCGACTGGCGCACGGGTGAGTAACACGTATGCAACCTGCCCTCCACAGGGGGACAACCTTCCGAAAGGGAGGCTAATCCCGCGTAAATCCCGCGGAGGCATCTCCGTGGGAGGAAAACTCCGGTGGTGGAGGATGGGCATGCGGCGCATTAGGCAGTCGGCGGGGTAACGGCCCACCGAACCGACGATGCGTAGGGGTTCTGAGAGGAAGGTCCCCCACACTGGTACTGAGACACG
>OFGJ01000055.1_pt1 | contig 106374 bp, 81 predicted proteins | sample 1521731 | NCBI WGS metagenome assembly OFGJ01 (sample SAMEA3504126, study PRJEB24116) | mouse gut metagenome | biome: mouse gut; feature: mouse-associated habitat; material: faeces | place: Denmark | collected 2011 | reverse complement strand
TTTCCATCATAAAAAGAAAATTTTATAATTATCTTTTGTGGTTATATAATCAATCAACTAATTGAAATTTTTACATTATATCAAATAATTATAAAATCAACCGCTTTCTATAACAAAGCGTTCATTTTTAAAGAGAGAAAGGATATGGGGAAGGACTTGCCAAGGAGGAACAGAAAGGACATGTCTTTAACCGTTTACCCTTTGAAAGATGTGCTTATACTTTTTCAGCAAGCTATATGCACCGGAGTGAATTGGTTTAAGCCGCTTTGCACAAGTAATTGATAATTCAACGTAAGTTATTTATTCATCATTTTTTTTACTGTGGCTTCGCCATTCATCGCGGTACAGTTTATAGGTGACGCTGTCCGCGAGAGCCTGCCAGCTTGCTTCGATAATATCATAGGAAACGCCCACAGTGACCCATGCCCCCTGAGCGTCTGAACTTTCAATCAATACCCGTACAACACTTGCGGTGCCCACATGAGGAACAGAACATTCTTCATTGCCCGGACTAAAGAGGTCAGGTTTTTGGTTTGTCTTTTCCTGTCCCATGGTGAGAACGCGTACTTTAAAGTCCCTCAGGCTCAGCTCTGATATTTTAGGATAAAAAGAGGACAGTGCTTTACGCAGGGCAATATCCATGGCGTTCACAGGTCCTTGCCCTGTAGCTGCCGTGTGTTCGACAACACCTTCCACTTCCACGGCAACGGTTGCTTCTGCCAAAGGATTGCCGTTGGCGTCCTTTGTTTCCAGTACGCGCAGGCTTTTCAGCGTAAAGAAATTGCGCACTCCGCGGCGGGCAAGTTTACGAAGCAGTAAAAGCTCCATGCTTGCTTCGGCGGCGGCATAATCATAGCCAAGGCTTGCCTTGGTTTTCAGCTCATGGAAAAGCCCTTTGACCACAGGCTCGTCCTTATCCAAATGAAAGCCAAAACGACGGGCAAGGCTGACGATATTGCTTCTGCCCGCAAGTTCCGTAATCAGAACGCGCTGGCTGTTGCCCACCTGTTCCGGGCGTATATGCTCGTAAAGGGTGGAATCACGGTTTATAGCGCTGACATGTATGCCCCCTTTGTGGGCAAAGGCTGATTTTCCTACAAAGGCTTGCCGGGCAAAGGGTTTCATGTTCATAACTTCATAGACATAGGCAGAGGTGGCAGTGAGCTGGGTCAGCATGTTTTCGGGTAAACACTTTTTACCCAGTTTTACTTCAATAATGGGAATTATGGAGCAAAGATTTGCATTGCCGCAGCGCTCGCCCACGCCGTTCATAGTACCCTGCACATGGCTTGCCCCTGCCTGCAGTGCAGCCAGAGAATTTGCCACTGCCAGTTCGCAGTCATTGTGAGCGTGTATGCCAAAGACGGCGTCAGGCAGTTCCTGACGGCAAATATGCATGATTTCAGACACTTCAGAGGGCAGCGTTCCGCCGTTTGAATCACAAAGCACCAACGTATTCGCCCCTGCTTTGTGGGCATTTTTGAGGACGTGCAGGGCATAGTCTTTATTGGCTTTGAACCCGTCAAAAAAGTGTTCGGCGTCAAAGAAAACACATTCCGTGTGTTTTTTGAGGAATGCGACAGAATTATGGATAAGTTCGAGATTGCGTTCCGGGCTGACGCGAAGGGCGTCCAGTGCGTGTTTTTCACTTGATTTGCCAAAAATGGTAATCACAGGCACGCCCGCCAGTATCAGCGCTTTCATGGTGGGATCGTCTTCTGCCTTAAAATTGGCGTGATGCGTACTTCCAAAGGCCGCAATTTTGGCATTTTTGAGAGAATATTTTTTGATTTCCTCAAAAAATTCATTATCCACGGGATTAGCCCCGGGCCAGCCGCCTTCGATGCACTGTATGCCAAAATTATCCAGACGAAGAGCAATTTTTATTTTATCAGGCGTGCTTAATTGTACATCTTCGCTTTGGGCGCCGTCTCTCAGGCTTGTATCGTAAATATAAAAATCCATTATTATTCGCCGTCAAGCCCAAAGGTTGTATGCAGGGTGTGTACTGCTTTTTCTAATTGGTCCGCCTTGATAAGACAGGAAATTTTAATTTCAGATGTACTTATCATGAGAATATTGATATTTGCTTTATGCAGAGCAGAAAACGCCATGGCGGCAACACCGCTGTGATTGCGCATGCCCACGCCGATGACAGATACCTTTGAAACCTGATCATCGTATTCAACACCTTGAGCGCCAATTTCTTCGGCAACTTTTTCCGTATAGGTGAGGGCTCGTTTCAAATCTTTGTGGGAAACAGTGTAGGTCATATCTGTGATGCCGTCACGGCTTGCTTTTTGTACAATCATATCCACAAGAATATCATGGTCAGAAAGAGGGGCGAAAAGAGCCGCAGAAACTCCCGGCTGGTCAGGAACACCTAAAACGGTAATGCGAACCTGATCTTTATCAAATGCTACCCCGGAAACCATAACTGATTCCATCATATCTTCATCCTCCTGTGTTACGAGCGTCCCTTGATTATTCGTAAAGGTTGAACGTACCGATACCGGTACTTTATATTTTTTGGCAAATTCCACAGAACGGATTTGCAGGACTTTTGAGCCCATGGAAGCCATTTCCAGCATTTCATCATAGGAAATTTTATCTATTTTCTTCGCTTGCGGAACAACGCGGGGGTCTGTGGTATATACCCCGTCAACATCGGTATAAATATGACAGTCAACCTGCTCTCCAAGCTCTGCCCCAAGGGCGGCCGCAATGGCAACGGCAGATGTATCGGAACCGCCGCGTCCGAGTGTTGTAATTCTGTTTTCCATGCTGTAACCCTGAAAACCTGCCATAACGATAACATCAAAGCGTTTTAGTTCATGCAGAAACTGCCCGGCTTCAATGGAAACAATACGGGCGGAAGTATAGGCATTATCCGTTAAAATAGGTATCTGAAATCCTAAAAACGAACGGGCCTTTACGCCGGCGTCGTTTAAAAGCATACTAAAAAGAGCAATGGATTCCTGCTCCCCAGTTGCAAGCAGGGCGTCATATTCTGCGGGATTCGGTTCGTCAGACCATTGGTATGCCATTTCCACAAGCTTATTGGTTTGTCCTGCACGGGCAGAGAGAACGACAACGACTTTATAGCCCTCTTCAACTTCTTTCAGCACTTTTGCACGTACTTTTTTCATGCACTCAAGGTCAGCAACAGAGGAACCCCCGAATTTTTGAACCAAAATTTTCATGCTTTGTCCTGTTCAGCACAGTATGTAACTGTGCTTATTTAATAATAAAATCAGTATGTTACAAAATTACATGTTGTTATTTTTCATAAAAACAATTTTGTAAATTTTTTGTTAATAACTGCAGGAATACTAGGGCGGTATCCCCCTGTGCAGCAAGATTAACATGCCTTTTTAATTCGCATAAATTCACAAAATTGTCTATATTTTCAAGGTCATTTTTTTTATCAGGATTTATTTTTTCCTTGGTAAAAGTAATTTCCAGACGATCTGCGGCTTTTGCGTCATTTTGCAGGCGTTCCGCCCATTCGATGATAAGGAGCGTATTTTTGCCCAAATTCTGCAATTCTTCAGGCAGGTCGATATTATCCGGCAAACGGTATAAATCCGCATGGTAAACTTCAGGTTCGGTAGGGTATTCGTGGCAGATGGTAAAACTGGGACTGGCGACTTCCGCCTCCTGTGCATTTGGCAGTGCCCCCACAAAGGAGCGGGTAAAGGTTGTTTTGCCCATTCCCATTTCTCCCAATAGATACAGGGTATGTAAAAAAGCTCCTTTTTCTTTTTGTTCAAGGAGCGTTTTTGCGGCGATTTTGGCAAATTTATCGGTATCATCAAGACTTGTTAACTGTATTTGCATGGCTTATCCTGTTTATTTTGCGTCTATTGGCGTACTTTGGGCGAAACGGCAAAGCTTTTCCCCGGTCAGGCGATAGGTTGACCAGCCGTCCATAGGCACAGCCCCCAGAGAAAGGTAAAAATCAATGCTTGGCTTATTCCAGTCAAGGCAAGCCCATTCCACCCTGCCCAGCCCTTCGCTTCGGGCTTTTTGGACAATATGCTGCAAAAGCTGTTTACCGAAGCCCTTATGGCGGTAATTTGGCTGAATGAATAAATCTTCCACATAGATACCCGCTTTGCCAAGAAAGGTGGAAAAATTATAAAAATACAAAATATAACCAATGATTTTGCCCTCAAGCACAGGGAAAATCACTTCGGCTTTTTTCTTATCAAAAAGCCATGCGGTTAAAATTTCTTCTGTGGCAGTGACTTCATGTTCAAGATGTTCATAGCTTGCAAGTTCTTTTATCAAAGAAAGCAGGGTGCCCATGTCGGCGGGCTCGGCTTGTCTGAAGGTCAGCATGTGTATTCCTTGTATCATTTGAAAATTTCTCATTAAAAGACTGAATGCAAAGACAATGCATCCAGTCAAAATTTACATGCGGTAACGATAGTATGCTCTGTTACTTTTTCGTATTTGCCGGTTTTTTTATGCCGTCTTTCTCAGCACGGGATTCCATACGGGTAATGCGCTTGTCAAGGTCCGGGTGGGTAGAAAATAATTGTTCCATACCTTTGCTTTGTTTTACACCTGCATCATCCTGCATTTTTTTGAGTCTTTTGAAAGAATACGCCATAGCCCAAGGGTTTTTGCCTGCCTTTTTGAGGAAGTCATAGCCATAATCATCAGCAGCATATTCTTGGCTTTGGGAATAGTTGGCATGAATAAGCGCTTCGCCCAGATCGCCAAGCTGAGAATTTGTCAATGCAGCTGTTTTTCCGCCTTTTGCAGAAAGTCCGTCTTTTAAAGCAGAAGTGAGCAAAGCTCTTTTGAAGCTTTCTTTTGAATCTTTATGGGCAATATGCCCCATTTCATGTCCGATAACGCCGAGTAATTCGTCATCAGTCATGATGTCCATTAAAGAAGAAAAGACCCGCACGCTGCCGTCAGCACACGCAAAAGCGTTGACGTCTTTTACATAGTAAACTTTAAAATTCAGCGGGATACCTTCAACCTTAGTCAGCCCTTTGGTGAGCTTGTTCAAACGAATGGTGTAAGGGCTTTTGGCATCGCAAACTTTATTGTTTTTATCCATCCAGTCAATGTATTCTTTGACATATTCCGTCATTTGCTCATCTGTTAACGTAACGGCCTGCGTAACCTTAACCGCTCCGCTTACCGCTTTTGACAAATCAAAAGCCATGGCAGGCGCTGCGGCTGCCAGACATGAGAATACAATGAATGCTTTTAATAAGGCTTTGGTTTTCATGTTTTTTCCTCTTTTTCTTGATATTCTTAATTAACCCAATTCAATGGGAACAATAGCCGTTTTATTCCTTCACAGGATAGCGTCCGCAGCAGAATTTTTCCCCTTCCGGGCAATAGCCGAGCCGTTCGCATTTTGCCCCGGCGGTATTGAAGACTTCGGGGAGAATATCACGGCATATCCAGAGCATTTGATTGGCACAGTCGCGTATTTCCCATTGGGCTCTGGTGCAGCAGCGGTGCTCAAAAAAATTGATTAAAGAACGGCAGTTTATTGTCACAACAATATTGCTGGCTGCTGCCTGCGGGAGCACCATGCGGGCGTCTTCCTTGGCAAGCGTTCCTCTGCCGTCTTCTTCGAGCATGGTTTTGATATCGTGATAGGCTTTGCCTACTTCTTCCATAAAGGCTTCATAGCGTGCTAAAATTTTGGGGTTTTTCTTAATAGCCGGAGGCAGAATATAGTCCATATTGCCGGCGTCCACATAGCGCTGGCTTTGCTGGGAATAGGATGCAATGCGGTGCCGCACCAGCTGGTGGGTAAGGGCACGGGAAACCCCCGAAAGGGCAAAGGTGAAACTGACATGTTCAATGGGGCTTTCATGACCTGACAGTATGACATGGTGTACAAATTCTGCCTGTTTTTCCTTGCTGATTTCACCGTTTTGCAGGCGTTCCCACATATCGCCCACAAACCCTTGGTGATAGCACTGCCGAAAAGATGCATAAATAACGGAAAGAGGTTCCGGAGTATGGGCAAGGAGTTTAACTTGTAACGTTGCTTGCGGCATGGCATTTCCTTATAATTAATATTGTAGCTTTTCGGAATATTATCCTAAGTGTCCCATATGCTTATAGGCTCTTGCGGTGACAACGCGTCCCTGCGGAGTACGCTTGATGAGCCCGCATTGGATAAGATAGGGTTCGTAAATTTCCTCAATGGTGCGCATTTCTTCAGAACAGGCAACAGCCAAGGTTTTCAGCCCCACAGGTCCTCCGTCATAATGTTCGATGAGAATGGATAAAATTTTTCTGTCCATTTCATCAAGTCCCATTTCGTCCACATCAAGACGGAAAAGGGCGTGTCTGGTTTGTTCGCAGTCAATGACATCTCCGCCGTAGACGCTGGCAAAATCACGGACACGGCGCAGCAGCCTGTTGGCAATACGGGGCGTTCCGCGGGAGCGTTTGCCAATTTCCATGGCTGATTCATGGCTGATTTGCACGCCTAAAATTTTGCTTGCCCGCAAAACAACGTCAGCAAGCTCCTGAGGCGTATAAAATTCCAAGCGGCTGATTATGCCAAAACGGTCGCGCAAAGGGGCGGATAAAAGTCCGAGCCGTGTGGTTGCCCCCACTAGGGTAAAGGGTTCCACATCAATTTTTATGGTTTTGGCGGCAGGCCCCTGTCCAATGACAAGGTCAAGCTTAAAATCTTCCATGGCAGGATAAAGGACTTCTTCCACCTGCATGGGCATGCGGTGAATTTCGTCAATAAAAAAGACATCGTTTGCCTGCAGATTAGATAAAATCGAAGCTAAATCCCCGCCCCGCAAAAGAGCGGGACCGGAGGTAGAAACAATATTGACCCCCAGTTCTGACGCAATAATATGGGCAAGAGTGGTTTTGCCGAGCCCGGGATTGCCGTAGAAAAGGAGGTGATCCATGGCTTTGCCCCGTTTTTTGGCGGCGTCCAGATAGACCTGCAGATTTTTCCGTAATTCGCTTTGTCCGATAAATTCGGAAAGTTTGCGCGGACGGATTGATTCATCCATTTTGTCCAAACTGTCTTTTAAAGAAAAGGACTCGCTTGTTTCTTGTGTTTTTTGGGTATGATGTGCTTGAAAATAGGCAGGCTGAAAAGAAGAAGCGTTTTTGTCCTCTTCGTCATACATATCCTCATCGTACATGTCTTCATCATGCACATTTTCATCAAAACCGTCTTCAGCAAAATTTTGCTCTAATTCTTTGCTGCTGTTTTTTTTATAGGAAGAGGAAAAGTTTTTTTTGCCAAATTTTTTTGTCATTTCACAACCTTATTTTTCTCAGACGTTCTTTTTGCGTCTTATTTTTTCTTTACCATAGTTTTGAGAGCAGCCCTGAGCGCCTCGCCCACAGTCAGATCAGGGTCTTTTTGTAAAACTTCAGAAAGAACTTCACCCGCGCTTTGGTTATCATACCCAAGATTGAGAAGCCCTGTCAGCGCGTCATTGAAAACACCGGTATTGGCAGAAGAAGAAAGCCCCATGCCTGCAAGATGCGTATCAGCTTTAAATTTATATTTCAGTTCCAGAAAAATCTTTTGTCCGGTCTGCTTGCCAATGCCGGAAACCTTTGTCAGGGCATTGACGTCATCCTGTGCCACGATACGCCGCAAATCATCGGGTTTATACACAGATAAAATGGCAAGCGCCGTTCTTGCCCCCACCCTGTTTATGGTAATAAGCATTTTGAATGTTTCCCGTTCTTCAAAGGTGGAAAAGCCAAAAAGCTCCTGTGCATCTTCACGCATGACAAAAGCTGTGTAAACAAAAAAATCGTCACCAATTTTGGGAAGTGTCATGCTTTGGGGAATAAAAATTTCATAGCCTACACCGTATCTTGTTGCAAGAATGATACTTTGCGCTGTTCTTTGTAGAAGTTTTCCCTCAAGGTAGGCTATCATGGTTTCCTCTGCTCTTCGGGCAGGCAGTGCTTTTTGCCTGTATCCCCGTTTTATTTGTTATTTTTTTCGTATTATTTTCTGAGCGGCAGCAATTCTTTTAATTCGTTTTCCAAACGTCTGTGGCATTCATTTAAATATTTTTCCGTCAATTCTTCGGTGACAAAAAAACCGTCTCCAAAAACGACGCGGACCTCACTGAAAGGCAAGGGAATTTGAAATCTGTCCCAGCTGCGGAGTTTTATGCTTCTTTTGATATCCAGACGCACAGGGACAATTTTTGCATTTGCCCTATGGGCAAGCAAGAATGCTCCGTCCTTGGCTTTATGGCGGGGACCCATGGGACCGTCTACCGTGATACAGCCGTGGACTGTGCCGTCTTTCATTATTCTTGCGGCTTGAAGCAAGGCTTTGAGCCCGCCCCTTCGGCTGGAACCGGAGGCTGTGCGCAGCCCCAGTTTCCGCATGAGTTTTTCTAATATTGCTCCGTCTTTGCTTTCACTGACAATGCAGACAATGTCCAGATCATTTTGCAGATAAATAAGGGGGAAGAGTTCGTCATGCCAAAGACAAAGGACAACGGGAGTGCCTTTGACATCTCGTCCCTGTTTGCGTTCATAGGCAATTCTGTCTTGCTCGGCGATTTTTACACGGGTTTTCTGATTATATTTGAGCGTTCCGCATAACGCTTTATAAAACCATACGAGCAAACCCAAAGAAAAATCGGAGGTTCGGAATAAATCCCGAATTTTTCGGCGTATTCTGCCAAGCTGCTGACTGACTATTTTTTCCTGTAAATTCTTTCTGCGCATACTCATCCGTATTTTTCACAGTTTTTCCCTGTTTTTCATGGGCAAAAAAACTAGACGATTGAATATATAAAGTATATTATGCACCTGATAAAAACGCAACAAAAAAAGAGTAAAAATGGAAGAGCAGACAATCCGCCTCAATAAAGCCCTTGCCGATGCAGGTATTTGTTCCAGAAGAAAAGCCGATGAGCTGATTTTTGCAGGCTTGGTTACGGTTAATGGCGTCAAGGCAGAAAGCCCTGCCCTTCGCATTGACAGGGAAAAAGACAGTATTGTGTGTCAGGGCAAAAAGGTTGTTTTCAGTACGCGGAAAAAACCGTGTATTTTGATGCTCCATAAGCCCATCAGTGTTGTGAGCACGGTAAAAGATCCGGAAGGGCGCAAAACCGTGATTGATTTTTTGCCTGCCGCATATAAAGGACGGCGTATTTACCCTGTGGGACGGCTTGATTTTTTTTCTGAAGGGCTGATCCTTTTGACCGATGACGGGGAACTTGCCAACAGGCTTATGCACCCGCGCTGGCATATGCCGAGAATTTATCATGTCAAAGTGCGCCTGCCCCATAACGGCTATAATTTGCAGGAAACAATCAAGACTATGCAAAAGGGCATGACCCTGCAGGAAGGGGAAGATCTTGCCCCGGTTAAGGTGGAAATGCTCTCCAAGCAAAAGAATTTGGAACTGTGGCTGGAATTTACGCTCAGTCAGGGAATAAATCGGCAAATTCGGCGCATGTGCCGGGATACGGGGCTGACAATATTGACGCTGCGCCGTGTTCAGCAAGGTTCATTGCGGCTTGGGGATTTGCCGAAAGGGAAAGTGAGGGAATTGACTGAAGAAGAAATACGCTTGCTTCGCCGGCAAGCAGGCTTGGAAGAAATGGTTTAAAAAAATGGGCTGCCGCTCTTCCGTAAAACAAAAAATATGGAATATATTATAGCTATGGCATATAGTTATAAAAAATAAATATGGAATAAAAAGCAACGATAAAAATGAAGGAGAATATATGGAAATAACAGAACGCGATTTTGATATAGAGTTTCAAATCCAAGGGCAGTGGAAAACGGATTTGGCCCTTGCCTTTGCCTTTGAAGGGGAAGGAGTGGACGATGCCTGTCATTTTTTACAGCACACAGCCCCGTGGCTGACTATTGCCCCGCAGTGGCGTGATTTCAAAGGCAAAAAAGAGGAACGTATCATTTTATACGGTCCGCCTGCCATGGAAATTTCCCGCTGCATGGTGCTGGGATTGGGTAAGGCAGAGGAATTGACCTTGGAAGATTTACGCTTTGCCTTTGGAAAGGCGGTGACTGCCTGTCAGGATTTGGGCTTGGAACATATGGGCATCGACATTGTTTCCATGGCTCGAATAGGGGCAAAGCTTGGGGTAGGCCGTGATAATCTGGCAAGAGAACTTGCTCTTGCCGCAAAGCTCGCCCTGTATTCCTATACGGCGTTTAAGAAAAAATCTGACAGCCCAAGACTGCGCAAACTTTTCTTTTTGCTTGATGATGATTTTTGTGACGATGGCTTGAAAAAGGCTGTGCGCTTTGCAGAGGCGGAAGCGTCAGGAATTTATCTTGCCCGTGACCTAGCCAATGCTCCCGCCAATTACGTAACCCCGGTCTTTTTTGCGGATAAAGCGCAGGAAGTTGCCATTTATCATAATTTTAATATCCGTATTTTGAAAAAAGGGGAAATTGAACAGGAAAACATGCACGCCTTTTTGGCTGTGGCAAAGGGTTCGGCACAGGAGCCGCGTTTTGTGGTTTTGGAATACTATCCTCATACTGTGGATAAAAACCTTGCTCCGCTCGTTCTGGTGGGTAAGGGTATTACCTTTGATTCCGGCGGTATCAGCTTAAAGCCCAGTGCGGGCATGGAAGAAATGAAAGGGGATATGAGCGGTGCTGCGGCGGTGCTGGGAACCTTTGAAAGTCTTGGAAGGCTTGCCATGAACGGCACATACCCCGCCCGTCCTGTGATTGGGATTATGCCTTTATGCGAAAACCTGCCGGGCGGATCCGCCGTCAAACCCGGGGATATTGTTTTTGCCAGAAGCGGCAAAAGCGTTGAAATTGTCAATACGGATGCAGAGGGCAGACTGATATTGATTGACGCCCTTTCCTATGCACAGGATACCTATAAACCGGCCTGCTTAGTGGATATTGCAACCTTGACAGGGGCTTGCGCTGTGGCGCTTGGCGAGGGCGCCGCAGGCATTTTTGCTTCTGATGATAAACTTGCACAAAAGGTTGCGGCACGCAGCAGCGCCCTTTTTGAACGGGCTTGGCAGCTGCCTGTCTGGAAGCATTTAATGAAGGAACTCAAAAGCAATGTTGCCGATCTGAAAAACTCCGGTTCCCGTTTAGGCGGCTCCCTGACCGCTGCGCTTTTCCTCAAAGAATTTGTGAACGATGAACAGGAATGGGTACATATTGACATGGCCGCTGCGGACAACGGCGAAAATGCCCTGAACCCTAAAGGAGCAACAGGCTATGGCGTGCGTACCCTTATCGATTTGAGTTTTATGGGATAAGTATGGCAAAAAAGCTTCAGTATTCACAGGAACAGTGCGTACGTGCCGCAGGCAAACTCATGCAGAATACGGGCATGCTGAAACCCCATGCCCGCGTGGGGGTCGCCGTTTCAGGGGGCGTGGATTCCTTTGTCTTGCTCAAAGTTTTGCAGATACGGCAGAAAATTACGCCCTTTCCTTTTGAAATTATGGCAATACATGTGAATGCCGGTTTTGACCCCCATTGCCATGCCCCCCTTGTCGCATGGCTCGAAGAGGAAAAAATCCCGTACCATGTGGAAGTAGCCAATCACGGACCCCTTGCCCATTCTGAAGAAAACAGGACAAAATCCCCATGTTATTATTGTGCATTTTTACGGCGCAAGCGTTTGTTTGAACTGTGTGACGAGCACAAGCTGACCCATTTGGCGTTTGGGCACAATGCGGATGATATTGTTTCCACTTTTTTGCTCAACCTTGTGCAAACAGGACGCATTGATGGCATGAGCATGTATGAGCCCTTTTTTGGAGGGCTTTTGACTGTTATCCGCCCCCTTGCCATGGTGGAAAAACAGCATATCATTAAGGCAGCCAAGCTTTGGGAACTGCCGATTTTCTCCAATCCCTGCCCCTCTGCCGATACGACCAAGCGCACAGATTTGCTTGCCAAGCTGGATGTGCTTTGCAAAGACAGTCAAAACGGCAAACGCAATGTGTATCAGGGAATTATCCGCTGGCAAATGCAAAAACATCTCCTTGCACCTGAAAAACAGCTTGATTTAACGCCCTTTATTCAGGCAAAGCAGGAAGAAAGCCGGCGGCGGAAAATGGATTTGCAGGAACTGCAAAACGAGGAATAAAATGGCACGTGTGAAAATTCGCTATTTGCGGGAAAGTAAAAGCCTTTACGGGGCGGATGGAATATCTCCTGCCACAGGCTATTCCTGCGGGATAGATTTGCGGGCTTGCTTTTCAGAAGGAAAAATCTGTATTGAAGCCGGGGAGCGATACCCCATTCCCACAGGCATTGCCCTTGAAATCTGCGAGCCGAACATTGCCGGCTTTGTCTATTCACGCAGTGGCTTAGGGGCAAAAATCGGCTTGACTGTCGCCCAAGGTGTGGGGGTTATTGACCCTGACTATCGTGGGGAAATTATTGCCTTTATGCTCAATACGTCCAAGCAGGCAATTTGCGTGGAAAAAGGCGAGAGAATTGCCCAGCTTGTTTTTCAGCCTTATCTGCCTGTTTCTTTTGAAGAAAGTGAAGAGCTTTCCCCGACGGAACGGGGCAGCGGCGGCTATGGGCATACGGGAAAAAAATAATATTGGAAACAAATTGCACAAGTTTTGATAATGTTCGCTCTGCTTGGAAATACTCCGGGCAGACTGTATGAAAAACTATAAAAATAGAGTGGTTAAGACAGCTTGCAAATAAAGTGAGGCAGATATGTTACCCATGCCCTTAAGACCCAATTTATTGTTTCCCTATCATGAGGAATGGAAAGTCCCCACAGTGGGCGAGTGTTTCCGTATTTGGAAAAAATATCAAATGATGTCCCATATTAAAGCCCATTGTCTGATGGTGGCACGGGTTGCCCTGACCCTTGCACGGCGTTTTGAAAAAGCGGGCTATCCTCTTCGCGAGGATTTGGTGCTTGCTTCTGCACTGCTCCATGATATTGCAAAGAGTTATACCATTTATTTCGGGGGGGACCATGCGATTTTGGGCAGCGCATGGGTTATGCAGGAAATCCAGAACCCGCTTATTGCACAGGCTGTGCTTGCCCATGTGATTTGGTTTTTTGACGAGGGAGAACAAGCCATTGAAAAAAATCCCTGCACGCTGGCAAATTTGATTTCCTATTCCGACAAGCGAGTACAGCATGACAGACTGGTGACTCTTTCGGGGCGTTTTGAAGATTTGATTAAACGCTATGGCACAACAGAAGAAAAAAGAAGGCTTATCAATATTAACTATACCCAAAGCCAAAAAATCGAAAATGCCTTTATTCGGTTTGGCGTGGATATAAAACTTGAACCGGGACAGCTTGTCCGTATCAAACAGGAAAGGAAACGATAATGAACGTATTATTGATTGCAGGGGGCTGGTCGCCTGAACGGGAAATTTCCCTTCGCGGTGCAAAAGGAATTGAAAAAGTCTTGAAAGAACGCGGACATGCGGTGACGTTTTTTGACCTTTCTGACGGCTTTGAAGCCCTTATTCCGCTGGCAAAAAAAGCCGAAGCGGCTTTTATTAATTTGCATGGTTCTCCGGGGGAAGACGGGCTTGTACAGGCAATTTTAAGCCGTGTAGGCTGTCCGTATCAGGGGGCAAATGCTGAAGGTTCTTTTCTTGCTTTGCATAAATACGCTGCAAAATCACTCATGCAGGCAGGGGGGCTCAACACCGTAAAGGGTATGTTTTTACCCCATATGCCTGAAAGTTTGGCAGAAATCGAGGAAAAACTGACCTATCCCCTGTTTGTCAAATCCAATAACGGCGGTTCCAGTATCCATTTATACCGAGTCACAAACAGGGAAGAGCTGAAACATGCCCTTGAAAGTATTTTCAGCGTGGGACTGGAAATTTTGATTGAAGAGCTTGTTGCGGGCAGAGAAGTTACCTGCGGAGTTTTGGATAACGAGGCACTTCCGCCAATTTTGATTGAATCGAAAGCAGAATTTTTTGACTATACCAATAAATATGCTGAAGACGGAGCAACAGAAATCTGTCCTGCTCCCATTGGAGAAGAGGCAACAAAGAAAGTTCAGGAAATGGCATTAAAGGCACATCGGATTTTAGGACTTTCCGACTACAGCCGTTCTGATTTTATCCTGACCAAAGAAGGCGTGCCCTATATTTTGGAAGTCAATACACTCCCCGGCATGACAGCCACCAGCCTTGTGCCGAAAGAAGCGAAGGAAATCGGCTTGGAATTTGGGGAACTGATTGAAAAATTGCTCAAAATGGCGATGAAGAAAAAAGCGTAGAAGCAAAGCACATCGAGCATTTCGGTACGCGTCACTGCGGCGGATAAGCACAGGAAGTGCGGGACGCGCACCCGTCTGACGGCGGCGAAGCCGTTTGCGTTGGCGAAGAATAAGTCTCATGCGAGGTGAGCAGAGATGCGGGTGAACAAAAATTATTGCGTCTGCTTATTTTTCCCTTAGAGCAATTCCTGTTAACATCAAGAATATTAATTCCCTGTTATGGACAGCGTCCACAACAGGGCGTAGAGGGGGATTGGGGGAGTGGTAGCCGTAATGCTCGTTCTTTCGCTGACGGGTACCGCTGCAGGCGAGGGGTCCAGCTGCAAAGGTTTTTAAACTTTAAATAAATATTCCGAATATCATAGGGAAATGTACTGACAAACAGGTTTTATTTTTTGAGATAGTTATGCAGGAAAAAGAGATACGGGAAAACAGCGCCAGGGAATGTTTTACGCTGTTATCTGTCCCCAAAAGCATTATGGCAGGGCGCTTTGCCTATTTAAGCCTTGGCGCTGCCATGGCGGTATGGGCAGCGCTTATACCCTTTGCTATGGAGCGTTTGCAGGTCAATGAGGCGCAGCTTGGGCTTTTGCTCCTTTGTCTTGGCTTTGGGGCAACAATTTCCATGCCTGCAGCGGGAGCGTTTACCGCCCGATTTGGCTGCCGAGCCATGCAATTGGTTTGTATTCCGGTTTATTATCTTGCGCTGTTTATTTTGAGCTTTGTTTCGACACCGCTCAGTCTGGCCATATTTCTGACGATTTTCGGAGCAATGAGCGGCATGCTCGATGTGGTGATGAATATACAGGTTGCACTTCTGGAACAGACAAGCGGACGCAGGCTGATGTCCAATCTCCATGCTCTCTACATGATAGGCGTTGCCCTTGGGGCAGGGCTTGCTGCAATATTATTGCAGGTGCTGGGCAATCAAGTGGTTGCGGCGGGTATTATCGGTTTGCTCATCGTAGCCGCCATGCTTTATTTTCAACGCTATTTTTTCCCAAAAACCCGGTGTAATGAAGAAAAAACGCCTTTATTCACCCTTCCGCGGGGTGTTATTTTGGGATTTGGGGTGATTTGCTTTTTCCTGTATATGATTGAGGGCGTTCTTATGGACTGGAGCGCGTTGTTTTTGAATAAAATACGGCTTGTTCCCCTTTCTCAGGCAGGGCTCGGTTATGCTCTTTTTGCCGTAACCATGACCTTTGGACGGCTTATCGGCGATAAACTGGGTACACGGTTTGGGGCACGGAATTTACTTTTCTATGGGGTATGCTTCAGCGTCCTTTGTTTTTTTGCCGTGAGTTTTATCCCGCATGCCTATGCCTGTTTTTTTGCATTTTTTTGTCTGGGTTTATTTGCCTCCAATACCGTGCCCATGCTTTTTTTCCTGACGACAAAAAATTCCAAAGGCAGTTTGAGTACCTGCATAGCTTCCGTCAGTACTCTGGGATATTTAGGGCTTCTTGCAGGACCTGCCATTATGGGCTTTGTGGCGCATAATCTTGGTTTGCCCTTTGTTTTTATTACCATGTGTATTTTTTTGAGTTTGGTTGCCGTGCTTATCCGCTTTCTGCCCATTAAAGAATAAGGCTCTTTTTCCTTGCCTTTATACAAAAAGTACCCTACAAAGAAAAAAAATTACTCAGGTTGAAGATGAATTTTGTAACCTTCCAGTTTGCTGTTTTCTTTTTATTTGTCCTCATTTTTCTCAGTCTTGGGGCAAGAACGCTTAAATCACAAAAATATTTTCTTTTAGGAATAAACATTGCTTTTTATGCCTTTGCAGGGGTACAATTTTTGCCTTTGCTCTTTTTGGTCGCGTTTATTAACTATTTTTCTGCCGTTCTTACCAATTCACGCCCCCTTAAAAAGCACGGTACGCGGCGTTTTATTGTCGGGACAGCGATTTTTGCACAAATTTTACTGCTCGGTTTTTTCAAATATTATGAATTTCTGGTTTTGAGTGCGGAACAGCTTTTCAAAAGCCTTGGTTTTGATATCAGCCTTCTTTTTTTGCTGCCAAGCATGGATATTCTGCTTCCCGTGGGACTCAGTTTTTATATTTTCCAAGGCATGTCCTATGCCATTGACAGGTACAGAGATACGGGGCTGAAACCCCTTTCCTACACCAATGTTTTGCTCTTTGTTTCTTTCTTTCCGACTGTGCTTTCCGGTCCGATTATGCGCAGCAGCCAGTTTTTTCCCCAGCTTGTTGCCGACCCGGTTCAAAGCGGGCTTGTGGGAGACGAAGAATATAAAAAAATGGAAAAAGCCCTTATCAACCGTGATATTGCCGAGGGTTTTACCTATCTTTTAAGCGGGCTTTTCAAAAAAGTGGTGCTGGCGAGCTATTTATCCGAACATATTGTACGGGATGTGTTCCAAAGCCCTGAATTTTACAGTTCCGAAACAGTGTTTGTGGCTATGTATGCCTATGCTATGCAAATCTTTTGCGATTTCTCGGGATATACGGATTTGGCTCTTGGCATCGGTCGGCTCATGGGCATAAAAATCCCGCAAAACTTCAATGCCCCCTATCTTGCGACCAGTGTAAAAGAGTTTTGGCACAGGTGGCATATCAGCCTTTCCACATGGCTGCGTGATTACGTGTATTTTAGCCTTGGGGGCAACCGCAAAGGCAATACGTACGTGAATTTATTTCTGACTATGGCCATAGGCGGGCTGTGGCACGGGGCGCATTTGCGTTTTCTGGTTTGGGGCATGGCACACGGCGCAGGGCTTGTTGTCAACCATGCATGGAAACGTTTTCTGCCCGGTGCGGGACTTATGGAAAAACCTGTTATCAAGCACTGCTATCGTTTGTTTGCATGGTTTTTGACCTTTCATTTTATTTGTTTCGTATGGCTTTTCTTCCGGGCGGAAAGCATGGATATTGCCCTTGCCATGCTCCAAAAAATGTTTCTTTTTACGGGAGAAGGAGATGGCTATCCTTTGTTGGTTTTGGGGGCAATTTCGTGTGCGTTCCTTATCCAATTTATCGGCAAATATGGTTTTGACAGTCTTTCCTTTGTGCTGGAAAAGCTTTGGTATCCTTTTAAGCTTATGCTGATTACTTTGTTATGCGCGATTATTTTTAAATTAGGTCCTGACGGCGTCTTGCCCTTTATTTATTTCCAATTTTAGAGTGTTGTATGAAAATTTGTCATGTTTCGCGGAAAAGTTTGGTTTTATATGCGGCTGTCTTTTTTTGCATGCTTTTTTTTGAGGAAGCACGGCTTACATCCCTGCTGGAGCGCGAGGGAGCCAACTATCCGTTTTTGTTAACAATTAATCAATATATTCACACTCTTGGCGAAAAAACAAAAGTGTATGCCTTTAATTCCTTTGTGCAGGATAGGGTTGCTGAGGTTGCACAAGGTGATTTTTTCAGTTCCGAGCAGAATTTGAGTCCCAAAATAACTGCATGGTGGGAAAATATCAAACAAGCAAGGGATACTAAGGATATTTCTGCGGAAAGCATTGCAGAGCAAAAGCCTGCTGCACGGGAAGAAACAAGCAAAACAGAACAGCGCCTTATCCAATCTGACGATTTTTTGAACGAGGAAAATAACAGGGCTGTGCAGGCAGAGCAGGAAGATGAGCCCGCAGTGACGCAGGAAACTGCATCAGCAATCACGCGGGAAGATCCTCTTCAAACGGAAAAGACGTTTCAGCAGGAAATGCTTGCGGAAAATTCTCAAAAAGAGGCAGTACCCACGGAAATAAATGCGGAAGACGGTCAAAATATTCCGGCGTTTGCGGCAGAGCAGGCAATTGCAGACAATGCGGACGAAGGCAAGGCAGAAACGGCAGAACAGTATACCTATAATGCGTACAATTATCCATACAATGCACAGCTTGCAGCGGAAACACGCAGCGGCATCGCCTGTTATGAAACGCGTCTTCCCGATTACGGCAGAAAAAAACGTGTGCTTATTATCGGCGATTCTATGATGATGGAAGGGCTTGGTCCCGCCCTGCAAAATCGTTTGCGCAAGCGGGATAATCTGGAAGTGCATCGGGAAGGGAAATATTCTTCCGGGCTGAGCCGTCCCGATTTTTATAATTGGTTTGAGAATTTACCTGCCATGCTCGAAACCTATCAGCCCGATTTGCTTATTATGAGCCTTGGGGCAAATGATACGCAGGATATTGTCATTGATAAAAAGCGCTATTTTATCGATACCAAGGCATGGGCAGAAATCTATTTACAGCGTTCTAAAGAGTTTATTGCCCTTGCTGATAACGGCAAGCGGCAAATTCTCTGGATAAGCCTGCCCGTTATGGGCAAAGAGCCGTATTTTACGCGGACAAAGCTGATTTCCAAATTGCAGGCGGAAGCAAGCAAGACCGTTGCAGGTGCCCGTTTTATCAATATTGAACATCTGCTCACGGCAAACGGCAAATACACGACTTTTTATACAGGGAAAAATAAGCAAAGCATACGCCTGCGTTCTAAGGATTTAATCCATGTCAGCAATGAAGGCGGGGAAATTTTAACCGATTACGTTCTGCCTGCTGTGGAGAAAGACCTTGCTGTGCTGTATGCCAAAGATGTGCCCGTGTGCTATCCCCCCGTGGCAGGCATGGCAAACCATGTCGTCTTTACGTCTTCTCTGCGCAAAAAACAAGCGGAGTACTATATTTGGCTGCCTGAAACAAAAATGAGCCTTGTAAAACAAGAAGAAAATGCCGATGAAAACGCGCCGCTCAATGTGCAAAAAACCATACAAGCGCAGCTGGGCAATAAGCGTTATCCTGTCCTTTATTTACTGCATGGTGCAGCGAGTTCGGGAAAAGACTATGTGGAGGCAATAGGTAAGGATTTACAGGAAATTGCCAATACAAAAAAAGTGATTATTGTTGCCCCAGACTGTGAGCCCTACGGCTGGTATGCGGACAGTCCGCTTGTTGCTGATAATCAAATAGCCGGCTTTATTACGAAGGAGCTTATTCCGCATATTGACAGCCTGTACCCGACCACGGGCAAGCGTGCCATTGCCGGGCTGAGCATGGGCGGGCATGGGGCTTTGCTTTTGGGTTTTCACCATAGAAACCTGTTCCAGTCCATGGCAAGTGTCAGCGGGGTGCTGGATATCCGTGAGCATAAAAATAATTGGAAAATCAAAGACGTGCTGGGAGATCTTGTGCCGGAAAACCGACAAATTTGGGATGAGCATGCGGTCAATGCCGTCATTGGAACAAAATGGCCTGCAACTTCTCCCCGTCATATTCTTGTTGTGACAGGGACGGAAGATACGCTTGTGATTGACGAAAACAGAAAAGCAAAGGACCTGTTTCACAAAAGGGGCTTTCAAATTGGCTATATGGAGGCGGAAGGCACGCACAATTGGAATTTCTGGAAAAAACATATTCCCGAAACTCTGGCGAAGCAGGCAGATTTTTTACATAAACAATAGCGTATCAAAAAAACTCCCGAGGCGATTTCTCAAACAGGCATGGTATTTTTGTCAGTTATGCCTGTTTTTCCTGTCCATACGGAATGGCAAAAATAAGGGGATTGAACCAAAATTATTTGCGTTCAAATTTATACAAATTGCTTTTATTGATTTGCTGTTTTTTGGGGGCAAATTCCTGCAGGATTTTTGCACTTCCTGCCAAATCGACATGCAGGGCTGACGTTGCTTTATCATAGGGGGCAAAGTGGTCAAGGATACGGATGAAAAAATCCGTATCGTTATCCAGCGCCATGATTTCGTCCGTCTGCATGCTTTTTTCGACAAAAACAAGCAATGAAGCATTTTTTGCCATGCGCCGGAGTGCTGCAAAGAGCTCTTGCAAAAATTTTACCCGTCCTTCATTGGTGCGATGACACAGACCCGGATATAAGCCGATAACATAGAGCTTTGTTTCCGCTGATTTTGCAATGACTAAAAATTTTTCACACTGATATTCTATGCGTTCTTTTGTATTTAAAAGTTCCGCACGGACTTTTTTGCTGTCGCGTTTCCCGTGTTCATCGAGCAATTCCTGAGGTGTATGGACACCGTGGAAATTGATATGGGTGACAGCACATTTCCACATATTTGTTTTTGGATCATCAATAATTTTTCCGGAATAAATGAGGCTCAGATTACCCAGCACCTCAATAAAATTGGCAGCAGGAACAGTAGCCCATTGGAATAAAGAGCTTTCTGCCCCACCATAAATTTTATAGAGAATGAAACTGGTTTCACAATTTAAACCAAGGGAAATGAGGCGATCGTAACGGCGTATGTTGTCCATAAAAGCGTTGTGCATGAAAAGCGTGCTTATTCATACTCGAATTTATATTTTTTTTCTTTCTTTACAAATTTGGCAGGGGAAAATTCCTGAAAAATTCGTGCATATCCCTGCATATCCATTTCTTCAGGGGAGGTTGCTTTTTGTGCAGGGGCAAAGTGGTCTATGGAACGGATAAAAAATGTTGCATTATTGTCCATCTGCATTTTTTCAGGTGTTTTCATTTTATCTTCAAGAATGACAAGCAGTGAGGCATTCTTGGCAGTATGCTGCAATACCGTATACAAGTTTTGGAGAAAATGTACGGTATTTTCTTGTGTATCCGTGTAAAAAGCAGGATGTAAACCTATGATATACAGTTTTGTTTCTGCTGACTGCGCAATGACACGGAATTTGTCACAGAGATAGTGAACGCGTTTGACGGTATCCTTGATTTCTGCACGGACTTTTTCTTTATCGCGCTGACCGTGCTCATCAAGCAGCTGGCAAGGCAGGCTTTTTCCGTGGAAATTGATATGGGTGACAGCACATTTCCACATATTTGTTTTGGGATCTTCAATGATTTTCCCTGAATAAATAAGAGTCGGATTCTCCAGCACCTCAATGAAATTGGCAGCAGGAACAGTTGCCCATTGGAATAAAGAACTTTCTGTCCCGCCGTAAAATTTATACAGGTTAAAGCTTGTTTCACAGTTTAAGCCAAGGGAAATGAGGCGGTCGTAAACACGAAGAGTATCCATAGGAAATAAAGAGAAAGAAGCTCCCCATTCATTTTTTGCTGCATAATGGACGGGGAAGCTCGGAAAAGCCTTTTTACAGGCGTTCGATGACTTTATCAGTCATTTCAGTGGTATTGCAAAGAATTTTGCCTTCTTCCATGATATCGCCTGTTCTGAAGCCGTCCTGCAGGGTTTTGCGGACAGCATTTTCAATGCACAAAGCTTCATCGGCAAGGTCAAATTCATGCAAAAGCATCATGGCAACAGATAAAATAGTGGCAAGAGGATTTGCCTTTTTTTGTCCTGCAATATCAGGGGCAGAGCCGTGAATGGGCTCATACAGTCCTGCGTATTCGCTGCCAAGGCTTGCGGAGGCGAGCATGCCGATGGAACCGGTAATAACCGCGGCTTCATCAGAGAGAATATCCCCAAAAAGATTGCCGGTGACAATAACATCAAATTGGCTTGGGTCACGTACCAGCTGCATGGCGGCATTGTCCACATACATGTAGCTGAGTTCCACTTCGGGGTATTCCTTGGAAACCTCGGTGACAACCTCACGCCAGAGACGGCTGACGTCAAGCACGTTTGCTTTATCCACAGAGCAGACTTTTTTTCTTCGCTTCATGGCAGCTTTGAACGCAATATGGGCAATACGCCTGATTTCGTCTTCATTGTAAATCATCGTATTGAAGCCCGTGCGCCTGCTGTCACGGATTTCAACGCCGGCGGGCTTTCCAAAATAAATACCGCCTGTCAATTCCCGCACAACCATGACATCAAGCCCTTTATCCACAATATCCTTGCGTAAAAGGCAGGCTCCTGCAAGTTCGGGGAAAAGACGGGCAGGACGAAGATTTGCATATAAACCTAATGCCTTACGTATACCAAGAAGCCCTTTTTCAGGACGGATGGCAGGGTCAATGGTATCCCATTTGGGACCGCCCACGGAACCCAAAAGGACAGCGTCTGCTTTTTTGCAGGCTTCGATGGTTGCTTCCGGAAGAGGAGAGCCTGTTGTATCAATGGCAATGCCGCCAATGAGGACATTTTCCGTGGTAAATTCATGGCTGAATTTTTTTGCTGTTGCATCAAGCACGCGCAGTGCTTCTCCTACGATTTCCGGACCAATTCCGTCTCCAGCCATAACTACAATATGTTTTTTCATATTTTTCCTTTATTTTTCGATAGCCTTTAAATGTTTACTGAGAATGTCCACAAAGTAGTCGAGTTCACTTGTGCCGATGGTAAGGGCAGGAAGCAAACGCAAAACCGTGCCTTGGGTCAGATTTAAAATAATGCCGTCTGCAATGAGCTTATTCCAAAGTTCTTTGGCGCTTTCTTCCGTGCAGGTGAGCTGAATGCCGCGGATAAGCCCGAAACCGCGTATTTCCTTTACCCATGGGCTGTCCAGTGCCATAATCTTATCGGCAAGGTATGCGCCCAGTGCCTCGGCTCGTTCTGCCAAATGATCGCGTTCCATGATTTCAAGGACTTTTGCCCCGACTTTGGTTACGAGTGCCCCGCCGCCAAAGGTGGTGGCATGGGAGCCCGGAACAAAGGCTTGGGAGATTTCATCGGTAGTCATCATACAGCCAAGGGGCAAGCCGTTGGCAAGGGCTTTTGCGTTGGTCATGACGTCCGGCTTGACGTTGTAATGCTGGAAAGACCACCATTTGCCGGAACGGCAAAGTCCTGCCTGCACTTCGTCCACCATAAAGAGAACACCGTTTTTATGGCAAAGTTCCTGCACTTTTTCCACATATTCAGGGCTCAGGCAGTTAACGCCTCCTTCCCCTTGGATAATTTCCATGAGTACTGCCGCGGTTTTCTCGGTTACTGCGTCTTCAAGAGCGTTTATATCATGCCATGATACCTGTACAAAACCGTCAGTGCGCGGGGCAAAACCGTCAAGATACTTTTCCTGACCTGTGGCAGAAAGCGTGGCAAGCGTCCGTCCATGGAAGGCATGGCTCATGGTGATAATTTCGTAGCGTTTCGTATTTTTTACCCGCTGCTGATAACGCCGTGCAATTTTAATGGCAGCTTCATTGGCTTCTGCTCCGGAATTGCAAAAAAATACCTTATCCATATGACAGGTTTTTAAAAGGCGTTCAGCGAGTTCAAGCTGTTCTTCCTGATAAAATAAGTTACTGACATGAATGAGTTTTTTTGCCTGTTCGCAAATTACGTCAGCCAGTTCCTCATTGCAGTGTCCAAGCGAAGTAACGGCAATGCCTGTCAGTAAGTCAAGATATTCTTTGCCGTCAATATCCCAGATTTTGCTTCCTTTGGCTCTTGCCACGCTGACAGGGTAGCGTCCGTAGGTTCTGCATAAAAGTTGTTCTTCTTTTGCTTTTAATGCTTCAAAACGCGTCATTTTTTCACTCCGTTTATGCATTAAGCGTTTTTTTGAATGCCTTGGTCATGGCTTCGATATTTTGGCTGAAAACAAGGCTTTCTCCGGCATATACTTCCACATTGGCAGCTGCTTTGCCCACTTCACCGATAGGATAGCAATGCTCCGTGAAGAGAGCTTCAAATTCTGCACATTTATCAGGTTCCACTTCCGCAAGGAAACGGCTTGCACTTTCGCTGTACAGGATTTCCATGGAAGTCATATCTTTTTCTCTGCCGATACGGTTCAGGTCAATTCTTGCGCCAAACAGCCCGCCCATGCTCATTTCTGCAAGGGCAACGGCCAGTCCGCCGTCAGAAAGGTCATGACAGGATTTGACTAAATGCTTTTGCACCGCTGTATGGTAGGCTTGATAACGGCGCAGGGCAGAGGCAGAATCCACCTGCGGAACACGTCCGCCGCGAATGCCGAGTTCATCAAAGGCTTCGCTGCCTGCCATTTCATTTTTGGTATAGCCAAGCAAATAGATTTTATTGCCGGCAGCTTTGAAATCACTGGTAACGGCATTGTTGACGTTTTGAATTTTAGCCAGCACGCTGAAAAGAACGGTCGGCGGAATGGAAATTTTCTTGCCGTCCCCGATATAGTCATTTTTCATGGAGTCCTTGCCGGAAATGCAGGGAACGCCGTAGTCAAGGCAATATTTGCCAAGGGCTTCGCAGGCTCGCACCAGCTGGGCGAGTTTGAATTCGCCGTCAGGTGTTTTTTCGGATTGAATGGGGTCACACCAGCAGAAGTTGTCACAGCCCGCCATATGGTTAGGGTCGGCACCGACAGCAACGGCATTTCGTACTGCCTCGTCAAGGGCATTTGCCATCATGTGATAGGTGTCGTAGTCACTGAATTTTGGACAAATACCGTTGGAAATAACAATACCTGCCTCATCTTCCAGCACGGGGCGGAGCACAGCGGCGTCCGCAGGTGCGTCCTGATTTTTTCCCACAAAAGGTTTAATAACACTGCCGCCGCGTACTTCATGGTCGTATTGGCGGACAATATTTTCCTTACTGCAAATATTGAGGCGGCTCAGCATTTTCAAAAGGAAATCCGCCTTATCGTTGGGGTCGGGCATTGCCACCTTGTTTTGCATAGCGTTTTGCTGTTCGCTCTTCCACACAGCTTTCAGCTGCATTTGCGGCAGACCGTTATGCATGAAATCCATAGGCAAATTAGCAACGGGCTTGTCCCCGTAAAAAACTTGGAAATAGCCGCTGTCCGTAAATTCTCCAAGGGTTGTTGCTTCCACGTCCATATGTTTTGCAAGCGCTAAAAATTCCTGTAATTTGTCTTGCGGAACAGCTAAGGTCATGCGTTCCTGCGCTTCGGACAATAAAATTTCCCAAGGCTGTAAACCGTCATACTTGAGCGGGGCTTTGGATAAGTCCAAACGGCAGCCGCCTGTTGCTTCACTCATTTCTCCCACGGAAGAGGACAGCCCGCCTGCGCCGTTATCGGTAATGGCATGATATAAGCCTAAATCACGGGCTTTCATGATGAAATCATACATTTTTCTTTGGGTGATTGGGTCACCGATTTGTACGGCTGTTGCAGGGCTTTCTTCGTGCAGTTCTTCGGAAGAGAAGGTTGCGCCGTGTATGCCGTCCTTGCCAATGCGTCCGCCTGTCATGACTATGGCGTCACCGGCGGTCGGTGTTTTTTCATAACCGGGCATGCCGTGGAGCGTGCGGGGCATAAGTCCGATAGTTCCGCAGTAAACAAGAGGTTTGCCTAAATAGCGTTCATCAAAAACAATTGCACCGTTGACAGTGGGTATGCCTGATTTATTGCCGCCGTCTTCAACGCCTTTGCGGACACCTTCCATAACACGGCGCGGGTGCAGAAGGCGGGAAGGCATTTTTTCCGTATGGAATGGAGAAGCAAAGCAAAATACATCCGTATTGCAGACAAGCTCTGCCCCCATGCCTGTGCCCATGGGGTCGCGGTTTACGCCCACAATACCGGTCAGCGCGCCGCCGTAAGGGTCAAGGGCTGAAGGGCTGTTATGGGTTTCTACTTTGATACAGACGTCATAGTCGTCATTAAAAGCAATTACTCCTGCGTTATCACTGAAAACAGAATGGCAGAAATCCTTGTCTCCAAGCCGTTTTCTGATAGTGGCAGTCGGGGTTTTAATATAGGTTTTGTATAAACTGTCAATGGTCGTTGTTTTGCCTGTTTCTTCGTTGGTATAATCAATTTTTGCCGCAAAAATTTTGTGCTTGCAGTGTTCAGACCATGTCTGTGCGAGTACCTCCAGTTCCGCGTCGGTGGGATTTTCCGGCAAGCCGAATTTTGCCCTGTCGGCTTTGGTTTCTGTTTTTGCGTAAAAATTCTTGATAATAAGCATTTCTTCCAGAGTAAGGGCAAGAGTGTTTTTACGGCTGTAATCAATAAGTTCCTGATCGCTCATACCGAGCAAAGGAATAATATGGACAGTATCAACGGCTTTGCCCGTTACCTTGGAAGCCTGTGCTTCAAAGCCCGGTTCTTTTGCCCATTCGTCTTTATTTTTAATGCGTAAACGTTCAATAAGTTCGTTGGCAAGCAAGTCCCTGCCAATTCGTTCAGCCTCGGCACGGCTGATTTTTCCCCATAAATGGTATTGCTTTGCCGTATAAACCTTGAGGGCGCTGCGGTCTTTGCCAAGCACAAGGCAGGCTGTGTTTCTTGCTGTATTGCCTTCGTTATCGGTTACCCCCGGACGGAAGCTCACTTCAAGGATATAATCAGCACCGGATGTCGTGGCTGTAAGGCTTGCGCTTTGCAAAACAGGGTCATGCATAACGGCTTTATCGAGCAAAAGTTTTGCTTCCTCGCTGTTTATGCCGTCAAAGGTCAGCACTTTTACCATACGGACATTGTCAATGCTAAGCCCCAGTGCTTCCTTGATTTCTTCGGCAACTCTGTGTCCGACAGGATCCTGTTGGTTTTCCTTTACACGAATTTCCAAACGTAAAAGACTCATATCTTCACCTTTTCTTGGTTTTTGTGCCTTACGGCTATTTCTTTCTTTCTTTGACATAGGTTATCGCTTCTAAAAGCATATTAGCATAACTGCCTGTAAAATTGGCAATATTTTCTCTTGCTTTGTCTAAATAGCTTTGGGCAAGTTCTCTGGTTTTTTCAGGGAATTTTGCATCAATAATTTTTTGATTGATTGCTTTTAATTCCTCATGGCTAAAGCCCGTATTGTCCATACCCTGCTTTTGGTTCGCTTCAAAAATAGGACTGGGAATTACGTTGAATTTCTTGATAAAATCCTCTTTTTCCTGTCCGTGCAGAGTTTCCAAATACATATAAACGGGCGGTGTACATTTTCTTTCGCGAAGATCGCCGCCTGCGGGCTTGCCGATGATTTCCTCAGGCGAAAAGTCAAGGGCATCGTCCACAATTTGAAAAGCCATGCCGAGATTTAAGCCGAAATTGCGGGCTTTGGCAGTGTCTTCCTCGCCTGCACCTGCCATAACAGCCCCGACTTCACAGGCTGAACGGATAATCCATGCTGTTTTGCCTTCAATGACATCAAGATATTCTGCGGGAGAGGCAGGAATTTTGCCTGCAAGGGCTATTTCATCAATTTCACCGTTGGCAGTGCGCAAAAGTGCGTCAGAAATAATATTCATCAGGCGGACATTCTGAAATTCTGCCATTTGTTTATTGCCCATGGCAAGGAGGGCGTCCCCTGCCAAAAGACAGGGACGAATGCCAAATTTGATATGGCTTGAGGTTTTGCCGCGGCGAAGTTCGGCATTATCAAGAACATCGTCATGCAAGAGGCTGGCAACGTGGAACATTTCAAGGACAATGGACGCATCGTAAACAGAAAGAACAGGATGAGTGATTTTGTTGCGGTTTTCTAAGAGCTTATACCACAAAAGAGTCAGCACGGGGCGGAGACGTTTTCCGCCTGATAAAAACGCATAGCGTGCGATTTCCTGAACAGAACGCGGCATTTTTTCTGTAACAGTTTGTAATGCTTTACTAATATTTTCTTGCTCGCCAAGAAGAAACGCAGTAAATTCTTTCATTGTTTGCCCGAATAAAGTTTTTATTTTTCAAGGGAATAGCATAGCATAAAGAGACTTCTTCCGCAAGCAAAAGAGTTATGGCAATTTTGAAACTGTGCAGGCAAATTTAAGTACAGATAAATTTGAGAGGATTAGGCAAAAAAATAGCAGGATGAGGTCTTTTTCTTTGTTTGGAAAAAACTTATTTTTTATAAAAATCACATGGCACAGAAATGTGCTGAAATTATCATTATGTGAGGTAACAATATGAAAAAACTCTTGCTCATGGTATTTTTATTTGTATTTGGCGCCGGATATGCGCATGTGGCAGTAGCAGTACAAAATGACAATCTTGCAGGCAAAAAAATATTGATAGCCTATTTCTCATGGAGCGGCAATACGGAACATCTTGCAAAACTTATTCAAAGCCAAATTGGCGGTGATATGTTCAAAATTGAAACGGCAGAGCCCTATCCTGACGATTATCAGGAAACCGCTTACGGCGTTGCCAAAAAACAGCATGAAAACAATGTCATGCCTGCACTCAAAAATAACGGCGATATTTCCGGCTATGACATTATTTTTGTCGGTACGCCTGCATGGTGGTATCATATGGCTCCTGCTGTCAAGACCTTTTTATCAGCGCATAATTTTGAAGGCAAAACCATTGTTCCTTTTGTCAGCCACGGCGGCGGCGGAAGATATGAAATTCCGGCAGATATGGGAAAACTTGCCAAAGGGTCAACCGTGCTGGAAGCATTTGATGCTTTGAGTGACGGCAGTGCCAATGTGGAACAGGAACTTATTGATTGGTTAAGCAAGCTTTAATATAAAGATAAGCAAAGGGACTTGTCCCATATTTAGCACAGGACGTGCGAGCCTCGCAGAGCGAGCGAAGCAAAAACCACGCTTTTTGCAAGCGAGAGCGAGTGTCAAGCAGGACGCTTGATCGAGCGGCATTTTAAAGGTTATATTCTCTTCCTGCCGCCGCCCATTGCATAGCGTTTTTGTGCACTGAGTTCAATTTTACGGATACGCAGTGATTCCGGCGTTACTTCCAACACTTCATCTTCACGTAAAAAATGCAGGGCATGTTCCAGCGTCATGGGACGAACAGGTGTTAAAATAATATTTTCATCTTTGCCTGAGGCACGCAAGTTGGTGAGTTTCTTTTCCTTTGTAGGGTTAACATCAATATCATTATCTTTATTGTGTTCCCCGACAACCATACCTTCATAGACAGGATCCCCGGGCACAACAAAAAGCGTTCCGCGAGGTTCCAGATTATACAAAGCATAGGCAACAGCATTGCCCGCCCGGTCAGAAATAAGCGAACCTGTCAGACGGGAAACAAAATTGCCGCGGTGTTCTTCGTAACCGCTGAACGTGGCATTCATAATTCCTGTTCCGCGGGTATCTGTCAGAAACTCATCACGATAACCGATAAGCCCGCGTGCAGGCACAGAAAATGTCAGGCGCACGCGTCCTGTTCCATGGTTCACGCAGTTTGCCATACGTCCTTTTCTAAAAGAAAGTTTTTCTGTGACTACCCCCATAAAAACTTCGTCACAGTCAATATGCACTTCTTCAATGGGTTCATAGATAACGCCATCTTTTTCCCGCATAATAACTTCCGGACGCCCCACTGTCAGCTCAAAACCTTCACGGCGCATGGTTTCCACAATAATCGCCATTTGGAACTCACCGCGTCCTTTGACAAGAAAACTGTCTTTATTATCTGTGTCTTCCACCCGAATAGACACATTGCGCAGCGCTTCCTTTTCAAGCCGTTCTTTAATTTTTCTGGATTGGACTATTTTACCTTCACGCCCGGCAAGAGGAGAGCTGTTGATAGAAAAACTCATGGCAACTGTCGGTTCATCGACATGGATACGCGGAAGCACAGCAGGATTTTCTTTCGTACAAATTGTATCGCCAATGGTTGCATCTTCAATGCCTGCCATAACAATAATATCACCGGGCTCCGCACTGTCAACGTCAATCATTTGTTTTCCCTGATAAACCTGCAGCTTGGTCGCACGCAGCGGCTTTGCCGCGCCGTCAGCCCCGATACAGACTAAACTTTCCTTGCTCTGCACATGTCCGTTGCGAATACGACCAACTGCCAAACGTCCTAAATAATCAGAATAATCAAGGTCTGTTACCAACATCTGGAAGGGCAGTTCATCGTCATAGGCGGGTCCGGGGATATGTTTTAAAATTGTTTCAAACAAAGGACTAAGGTTTTCAGATTTATCTCCGATATTATACATTGCAACCCCTTGACGTCCAATGGCGTAAAGAACAGGAAATTCTAACTGCTCATCGCTTGCATCAAGGTCAATAAAAAGCTCATACAGTTCATTTAAAACTTCTTCCGGACGGGCGTCTTTTCTGTCAATTTTATTGATAACGCCAATGACGGGAAGCTTGAGAGCAAGAGCTTTGCGAAGGACAAAACGAGTTTGCGGAAGTGGTCCCTCAGAGGAGTCCACCAAAAGGACAACTCCGTCAACCATGGATAAAGCGCGTTCTACTTCGCCCCCAAAGTCAGCGTGACCGGGAGTATCAATAATATTGATACGAACACCGTTCCATGAAACGGCACAGTTTTTTGCGGAAATGGTAATTCCCCGTTCTCGTTCCAGTTCCATGCTGTCCATAATACGGTCATCAACCTGCTGGTCAGAACGGAACAAGCCGCTTTGGCGGAACAAACCATCAACGAGTGTGGTTTTGCCATGGTCAACATGGGCAATAATAGCAATATTGCGAATGGCATTATTTCTTGTAATCACAAAACCTTCCTTGTGTATGAGAATATGCTGAAACATACTCTTATTTTATAGTTAAAAGCGCTGGACATTTTTAATTATAATGTTTATTAATTAACTGCAAATATTTTACTCATCATTTGCATTTTAATCAATAGTTAACTGGTGAAAAAATATGGATTTAGCCACTCTAATAGGTATCATAGCAGGCTTTGGACTTGTAGGAACAACTATTGCTCTAGGTCCTGATCCCTCCGGATTTATTGATATTCCAAGTGTTCTTATTGTTTTTGGCGGAACGTTTGCCGCCACCCTTATTTGCTTTCCTTTTGAAGAATTTTTACAAGCGTTTAAAGCTGCAACGAAAACCTTTACCAGCAAAAGAACCATGCCGGAAGAAGTTGTCGATGTTATGGTTCAAATCGCAGAAATCAGCCGCCGTGAAGGTATCCTCGCTCTGGAACGTGTCGAAACAAATAATCCGCTTTTGAAAAAAGCTATGCAGCTTATTGCAGACAATGCTGATCCTGAACTTATCCACAGCACTGTGGTTATCGAGATTTCTTCCATGCAAAAACGGCATGGCATCAATATCGGGGTATTTAATAAAATGGCCGCCCTTTCCCCTGCCATGGGAATGCTTGGTACGCTTATTGGTCTTATCCAAATGCTGAGCCAGCTGGATGATCCCTCCGCCCTTGGTCCTGCTATGGCTGTTGCTCTTATTACAACCTTGTACGGTACCATTCTCGCAAACTTCATTTTTTCTCCTTTGGCAACAAAACTCAAATCCAGAAGCACTCAGGAAAGTATGAACTTATCCATTATTTTCGAGGGTGCAAAATCTATTCTTGAAAACAATAACCCCCGTTTGGTATACGAAAAATTATCTTCCTTCCTTGCTCCTTCCGTAAGAAAGCATGACGATAAATAGGGATAGTCTATGAGCCAAATTCCAGAACCAGAACCAGAAGAAGCTGAAGACACCTCGTGGTTGGCGACCTTCAGTGACATGGTAACCTTATTGCTTGTATTCTTCGTATTGCTTGTTTCCATGTCCACAGTCGAAGTAAAACGGTTTCAAACTGTTTTTGGGTCTATGCGTATGGCTTTTGGCGGGCTTTCTTCCAGTGAAGTTGCCGGCGGGCAAATGCAAAGCAATTCCAATAATAATATGCAGCAGTCCGTGCAGGATTTAATGCGTATCCGTCAGGAACTGCTCAAAAATCAGGAAAATGTTTTTGACGCAATCCAAAGCTATTTATCCAAAAAAAATGTTGAAGGCGATGTGGGCGCTGTTTTAGATGAAGGAACCATTACCCTGACCATCGGGGACAACCTTTTATTCAAAGAAGGCTCTGAAGAACTCAGCCCGGGCGCCGAAGAACAGCTTACCACCATTTTGGAAGTCATTGAAGCAAACCGTGAAATGACAGTCAATATCAAAGGCTATACCGATGACAGCCCTATCCCTGCCGATGCAAGATTTAAGGACAACTGGGAATTATCGGCACTGCGTGCAGTAAATGTCTTGCGTTGGCTCGTAGAACATGGTATAGATCCCTTAAGGATAACCGCAACCGGCATGGGTGACTTAAACCCCCGTTTCCCTAACGACTCCCCTGAAAATCGGGCTAAAAACAGACGCGTTGAATTTTGTCTTGAAAGACAAGTGATGAAATAAATACACTTGAAAGGTAAATATGGCAAAACAAAGCTATTCCATTTCATTTGAGCAAGCAACGGATACGCCATTAAAAATTTTACCTAAAAACACTTGGGTAAAAATTAATAATTTTAAAAATCCTTGTCGTCTTCTTGAAATCTCTGCCCAAAGTTTAACCATTGATGTAAAAAGCGAACCGGAAACACTGACATTACACGCCGGACAAAGTATTAAAGTTCAAATTTTAAATTTTTCCAATGAAAACCCCTTTGAACTGCAAGTAACTATTTTTTATATCAATGATTCAGAATGTCTTTGCCAAATTCCTTTATTTATCGATAACGAACAAATCCTTGTCGATAAAATTATTCTTGAAATCCAAAAAAATGAAATCGGGGTTAAAAAAGCTCCTGTTCCTCCCCGAGCCGGTAAAAATCCGGATAGTCCCGAAGAACGTTCCGGTTCTGTGCCCACGGATGAAGACATGGCTCCCATACTCAATAATCTTATTGCCATGCTTCCTGACGAAACGAAGGATAATAAAGAGGAACAGGTTACAGCTAGCCAGCTGATAGATATTCCAAAATCTACCTACAATTATAAGCAGTTTGATCTGACTAAATTTTTTGATGACGCTCTTAAAAATGACAGCGGCAACGATGATGAAGAAAGCAAATATGAATACGAAGACGAAAATGAATTTGATGATGCTCCCGCACCGAAACTTCCGCCCAGAGTGCACCCGCTGACACTTTTACGCTATTCTATCAGCAATAAATTTTTACTTGATAATTTTGAAGATCCGTATCCGGAAGAAACATCTGCCCTTGAACAGGCACATTTGGATATCTCCGAGCTGGATCCGGAAAATCTTGAAAAAGGCATCATACCTGAAACCATTTCCAAAACAAAGAAAAAGAAAATCAAAAAACACAAAAAAATCAAACATTCCCATGATGATATTGAGGATTTCCTGCCCTCCAATCTTATGGATGAAATGACGCCTGATTTTATGGCAAATATTGAAAAAACAGACGAATTCAACTATATATTGGGCGATAAGAAAAAAACTGTTGATAAAGATGCTGCCTTTGAACAATATTATGAATTTTCTTCTGATTTGCCTCCTGAACTTGTTTTTGAACTCATGAAAAAGGCAAAGCAAAAAAAAGAAGAATACGAAGGGCTGGATCCAAAATACCAGACTGACGAATTTGGTTTTACCATGGTTGATTCAGAAAACTATGAAAATACTGACAACGGTGAATTTGTCATGGACAAATTTGACGAAATGCTCAAAAATAAACGCCGTATCGAACTCAATATGAATGAAGATCCTGACTTTATTGCTAAAACCGATGAAGAAAAAGACGAAGCATTTATTGAGAAATTGAAAAACCAAACGAAAACGACGGATGATAAGGCAAAATTTCAATTTAAATTAGATATTTAATATGCAAAAACGTGAACAACATTTGATAAAAGGACAAGTCCAAGGTGTTGGATTTCGTCCTTTTGTTTTTAAACTTGCATTAGCGCATGGGCTTTCGGGTTTTGTGCAAAATACTCCCCAAGGGGTTTTGATTGAAATACAGGGAACAGCACAAAATATTGCACGGTTTAATCTTGATTTTTCCAATAAACTCCCCCCTCTTGCACGGATTTCCGCGCACAGCAAACAGGAAATTTCCCCGAAAGCAGACGAAAGGCAATTTGAAATAATCCACTCGGAACAAGGCTCTCATGAGGGACACAGCGTTCTTGTCAGCCCTGATGTTGCGATTTGTGCTGACTGCAAAAACGATATGTTTACAAAAACAAATCGCCGCTATGCCTATGCCTTTACCAACTGCACAGCTTGTGGTCCACGTTATACCATAACAAAATCAATACCTTACGACAGACCTGTTACAACCATGGGCTGTTTCCCTCTTTGTGAAAACTGCCATAAAGAATACACAGACCCGCTGGACAGGCGTTTTCATGCTCAGCCGAATGCCTGCGCCACGTGCGGTCCCCATATCTGGCTCAGTGACGGAACCGAAACTGACGGAATAAACAGCGAATCAAAAAATCCTCCTTATCTTCCGCAAAAGCAAAAAATCCTAGCAGAAAATAATCAAGCAATTTTTCAGGCAATACGCTTTTTAAATCAGGGAAAAATCATTGCTGTCAAAGGATTGGGAGGTTTTCAGCTTGCCTGCAGTGCCTTTGACGAAAATGCCATCCAAACGCTTCGGCAGCGTAAAAACAGACCTGATAAAGCTTTTGCCATTATGGTAAAAGATATTGAAACGGCAAAGAAACTTGCTCATATTGGCAAAAATGCTGAGAAATTATTAACGTCCCCTTCCGCTCCTATTGTGCTTTGCCCTGTAAAAAAAAGCGTACTCCCCCAAAATATAGCTCCTGACACGCACAGAATTGGGATTATGCTTGCCTATACACCTTTGCACTTATTGCTTTTTAGCCCTGAAGTGATAGAAGAACAAACGTCTTTGCAGGTTCAGCCTTCCCTGCAAGCTCCGACAGCGTTAATTATGACTTCCGCAAATCAGGGAGGCAAGCCTATTTGTATTCAAAACAGGCAAGCACTGCATGATTTAAAAAATATTGCTGATTATTTTCTGTTCCATGACAGAGACATTCTTATCCGCGTTGATGACTCGGTATGCCTCAGCCTTGAACAGGAAAACAACACGCATCCGCAAAACCAAAGCCGAGAAAATCTGCTGCCTCAAACTATATTTTTTCGCCGTGCGAGGGGCTATGTGCCTACTCCTGTCAGCTTTCCGAACAATGCCGCATATTGTTCCTCTGTTTTTGCAACAGGAACATTTTTGAAAAATACCTTTACGTTCACCAAAGGAAAGGAAGCCTACCAAAGCCAGCACATCGGAGATTTAGACAGTTTAGAAGTACTGGATTTTTTTGAAGATACAGCTGTGCATTTGCAAAAACTTTTGGAAGTAAACCCTGTAAAAACTGTGACTGACCTGCACCCGGATTTTCCCAGCACGCACATAGCTGAAGAATACAGCAAAAACCACGCAATTCCCTTAGAAAAAATACAGCATCATATTTCCCATGCCTACGCTGTGCTTGCAGAACAAAAAGAACTATGCAGTGCCCCGTATTTTGCATTGATTTTAGACGGCACAGGCTTAGGCTATGACAACACTGTCTGGGGCGGAGAAATCTTTTATCTGTTTGCACAGGAAAAACGCCATTACCGCCTTGCAAGGCTCAGTCCCATTGCCCTGATTGGCGGCGACAAAGCAAATTTTGAGCCATGGCGCATTGCCTTTGCCTATCATAAAAAGGCACAGAAAAAAGGCTATTTATCAAAAGACGATGTCTTTCCGTTTTATCATAAAAAGGACTACTGCGAGCAGCTCAAACAATGCGAACTCATGCTGGAAAAAAATATCAACTGTCCCCAAAGCAGTGGCTGCGGACGGCTTTTTGATGCTATTTCTGCCCTCTTGGGAATTTGTACCCATACGAGCTATGAAGGACAGGCGGCTATCAGGCTTGAAACACAGGCATTTTTGTCAGACACTACTGCCTGCATCGAAATCCCCCTGCATGTCTGCCAAGAAAAGAAAGAGCAAATAAAACAGGAAATCCAAGAAAATAAACCTGCACGTTCCTGTGAACCCTATCTTGAAATTGATACTGTTTATCTTTATGCCGAACTTTTCAAACACGTGCAGGCTGGTACAAAACCAGTTGATATTGCAAGGATTTTCCACTCAAGCCTTGCCCATGCTTTATGCCGATGTTTATCCCTTCTGAAAAAAGAATTTTTCTTTTCTGCCCAAAACAACGTGCCTAACCTTATTTTCGGGGGCGGGGTTTTTAATAATGAACTTTTACTCCGTGCATTATACCGCGAGCTTTCCCCGCAGTTTACCCTGCTTTTCCCAAAAGAAAGCCCGGCGGGAGATGCTTCCATAAGCTTGGGACAAGCCTTTTTCAGCAGTTTGCAATAATTTGCTCGTTATTTTGAATTGCATTGATTTTTGAAAGAATATAAAAGGAAAAAGAGTGCTCACAACCGCAAAAGAAATTTTAAAAGAAATCAATTTCTTAGGCTATGAAGCCTATATTGTGGGCGGTGCCGTTCGTGATTATAGTATGCAAAAACCGCTGCATGATATAGATATTGCCACAAACGCCCCTTTTGACGTTCTCAAAAGCCATTTCCATACGCTGTGTGATATTTCTAAAAATATGAATGTATGGGTTTATCTTCTGGAAAAAAACGGATTTAAATTTGAAATTGCCAATTTCCGCATGCATACCGTTACACAAAACAGAAACTGCCCGGAAGCAACTAATTGTATCCATTCCTTTAAAGATGATGCGTCCAGAAGAGATTTTACCATAAATGCAATGGGCATGGATTATCACGGTAATATCATTGATTTTTTTGGAGGGAAAAAGGATATCGAAAATCATATCATCCGCACTGTTGGTAATCCCTTTGACAGGTTTGACGAAGATTTTATCAGGATTCTCAGAGCTGTCCGCTTTGCTTCCCGCTATACTTTTCACTTGGATACAGCAACAGCCGATGCAATTTCCGCATGCGGGGAATGTTTATTGCAGCTAAGCCCTGAACGTATCCAGACAGAACTTGCAAAAATGGCAGGCGAAGGCGGAAAACCCTTTGCAAATGCAATAGTCCTCATGCGGGAATTAAATGTATTGCGTTTTATTTTACCGGAAGTTGACATATTATTTGATTTGCCGCACTCAGATACACATCACCCCGAAGGGGTTTGTAAAAATTCGCAATGTAAAAATTTTGCGAACTATACAGCCAATCATGCTTTTTGCAATACTTGTCCAAATGCTTTTAATTCTGTGGGGAAACATGTAGCAGAAACACTGCGGGTTTGCAGCTCAAACGATATTTATCAATTATTTGCCCTTCTTTTCCATGATATTGGCAAAGGAATAACCTATCTGCCCTTAGAAAAAAACGGAGAAATTAAACACACCTATTACAGGCATGACACAGCCTCAAAAGAAGTAATCACTGCCATTGCCAAAAGGCTAAAATGGTCCCATAAATTAACGGAAATCGTCATTTTTTGTGCAAAAAATCATATGATTTTACACCAAGCTATAAAAATAAAACCCTATACCCTCCTTACTCTCATGGAGAATAAGTATTTCAGCTACGCAGTCGAAACTTCCTTTTGTGATGATAAAGCAAGGTGCGGGCTTTTTAAGCAGGAGGAATGGGATAAACTGCTTGCCTACTTGGATGATTTTAGAAATACTTTTTTTGCTTTTTCCCGGCATATTACCGGAAAACATATCATGGAAATAACAGGAATACAACAAGGTATACGGCTTGGAAAAATTCTCAAGGCTGTGAAAAAACACGCTGCAAACCACAAAATACTTGATACAGAAACTCTGGACAAGACTATTCGATTCTACGAAAAATGTATAAAATAACGCAGAAAATTATAGAGTTATTTTTACTATTCACCATGACCTAAAAATACTGCTGCAATACTGAACCATAGTTGCCTTTCCAATTTAGACATGCTACAACCCCCTTCTGCAAAACACCGCAGGCAATGGAGTTATAGTTGCCTTTCCAATTTAGACATGCTACAACTCTTCTACTGTCTTTCTCAATTTTTTACTCGTTATAGTTGCCTTTCCAATTTAGACATGCTACAACGCCTTTGCCGTATTTTGTGTTATAACGGACGTTATAGTTGCCTTTCCAATTTAGACATGCTACAACTTAAAATTGTTAATTGTGACATTGTCTTTTGTTATAGTTGCCTTTCCAATTTAGACATGCTACAACGACTTTTGAGGGTTATTTAGCAGTCTTTGGGTTATAGTTGCCTTTCCAATTTAGACATGCTACAACCTTGACCTGTCATAAAATTTAACATTTTAAGTTATAGTTGCCTTTCCAATTTAGACATGCTACAACGCAAAGCAACCAAAAATCATTTTATGGCAAGTTATAGTTGCCTTTCCAATTTAGACATGCTACAACAGCTCAACTTGGCACAGCTCAAATCTGTATGTTATAGTTGCCTTTCCAATTTAGACATGCTACAACTTGCATTGTTTCAAAATGTGCAAGGTCATTGTTATAGTTGCCTTTCCAATTTAGACATGCTACAACATTTTGTCAAAGAAGATATAATAGTCTGGTTATAGTTGCCTTTCCAATTTAGACATGCTACAACGTGTATTGTTTAGTTGTGAGGTTGAGAGAAGTTATAGTTGCCTTTCCAATTTAGACATGCTACAACTAAGAAAGACTATTATCTCATTACAGATTAGTTATAGTTGCCTTTCCAATTTAGACATGCTACAACCCGGATTTTGCGGAACCGCCCGCACTGTCGTTATAGTTGCCTTTCCAATTTAGACATGCTACAACGAAGATGGAGTGACTGTGCCAACATGTACTGTTATAGTTGCCTTTCCAATTTAGACATGCTACAACAGTTCACCAAGTTTTGTGTTTTCTGTATCAGTTATAGTTGCCTTTCCAATTTAGACATGCTACAACTAAAGCTCTTTCCATGTTTTCAAATATTCTGTTATAGTTGCCTTTCCAATTTAGACATGCTACAACTTAAAAATAGCGTTATAGGCACGAGCGGGAGTTATAGTTGCCTTTCCAATTTAGACATGCTACAACCCTGTATTTTTATACAGTATTTACAAGGATGTTATAGTTGCCTTTCCAATTTAGACATGCTACAACAAAATTATCATGCCGTTTATAAGGGTTATAGTTATAGTTGCCTTTCCAATTTAGACATGCTACAACAAAATGACCGAATTTCGGCATGAACGGGATGTTATAGTTGCCTTTCCAATTTAGACATGCTACAACAAAAATTCCTTTTAGTGTCACTTAGCACAGGTTATAGTTGCCTTTCCAATTTAGACATGCTACAACCAAAAGGAGGCAAACATTGCTTTGACTATGTTATAGTTGCCTTTCCAATTTAGACATGCTACAACAAAATTGAATTGTTCTTTGACCGCCGCCAAGTTATAGTTGCCTTTCCAATTTAGACATGCTACAACGCTCAGGAATAGGCATGTGAACATAAAGCTGTTATAGTTGCCTTTCCAATTTAGACATGCTACAACGAGAAGACGACTTCACTGAAGCTCCGTCACGTTATAGTTGCCTTTCCAATTTAGACATGCTACAACTTTTCTAATGCGTCCTTCCAGACGGAGCCAGTTATAGTTGCCTTTCCAATTTAGACATGCTACAACTCCTGCAAAAAACTATCACCCGGTAGGACTGTTATAGTTGCCTTTCCAATTTAGACATGCTACAACGTGAACATAGAGCTGTTGGCCACTATTGACGTTATAGTTGCCTTTCCAATTTAGACATGCTACAACAGTCCAAATAATCCGAGTTGGTACAAAAAAGTTATAGTTGCCTTTCCAATTTAGACATGCTACAACTCGTCATCATCCTAGCAATGTTCATGGTGAGTTATAGTTGCCTTTCCAATTTAGACATGCTACAACAGAAATAAGGTAATATCTTGAAATAATTAGATATTACCTTATTTTTTTGTAAAAAAACTACAGCAAAAGCAGCTGGACAGCCCCTGTTTTTTCCGCTTTTTTAACCGTTCCAACAAGAATTTCCATACCGGCATATTGTTTTTCGGTCACCGTTAATAAACGTATACTTCCAGAATTTGGTAAAACTGCCCGCAGCCTGTTACAATGTGTTTCCACTTCTGCCAGCCCCTTACAAACTCTTGAATACACTGACCATTGCAGCATATAATAACCGTCCTGCAATAAAAATTTTCTAAAATCAGCCGCAATTTTTTTATCTTTTTTACTGACAGTCGGTAAATCAAAAAAAACAATGACACGCATATACCGTTCTCCCTTTACTGCCATGAAAACTCCTATTCCAAAAAACAGGGCAAGGCTAAGACATTCTTTTTTAATTTTATTGATTTTGCCAAACTCTGGCAGCTGTATTCAATAGCTTTTAAGACGGTTATTTCCTCTCCTTCCAAACCAATTTGCTTTGTCAAAACTCCAACGACTTGATTTTTATGCTGAGAATTAAACGTTTCAAGCGTCTGTTCATTAAAAAGGGTATACACAAGATAATCAACAAAGGGGCGGTAGGGTTCAATCATATCATCTGCCAAATTAAACGCATTATACATATTAGCATGATGAATTCCAAAACAGGGCAATAAACCAACACCCACCAAGGAACGGGATATGCATGCCCGTATGACAGCGTATCCGTAATTCAAAAATATATTTTTTAAATCATCTTCATTTTGCCGTGAAAACGAACCAAAGAGCATTTTAAAATAATAATTGGCAGCAGCAGCTTCTATGTTTTGTTTATCCCCTGATACAACTTTTCTGCTGTAGGCATAAAGTTTTTCTGAACCTTGCAATTGCAGTAATGCAAGGCATTTTGCCTGATTTTGGATTTTTGCTTTGATAAGCTCCTGCCACAATCTGTTTTGCAGAGGCTTCCGCGTTTCCACTTGCAATTGCGCCATGCGTGAGCTTTGATAATAGGAATGAAAAGGAAAATACGCTCCGCACGGCATATGGCTTTCATCACATGAAAAAAGGCAAATACCATGCTTACCAAGCTCAGCGAGCAGCGTATTATACATGGTTATTTGCCTGTTTTCTAAAATAAGCACACTGATATCTTCCAGAGGAAAGGATATTTCTTCTCCTTCCTGCGGAATATATAAAAGCTGTTTATTTTTAATTTTCAGCGTACAGGGCTTTGTTATCTGCAATATCCGCCAAGACATACAACTCCTTTATTCTTCATGCGTTAACAGTTGTCTTTTTTCTCCTCCTACCTCAAAATATTCACCTAATAAATTGACCTGATATTTCTTAATACTATCAAGTGTTTTCGTGCCAATTCTGGCATTATCCTGACTTCTATCATGTACTTCTATTGTTATTGCAGCATTTGCCCTGTCTACGCCCTTATAATATCCAAAAGTAACCGTTTCATCTTTTTGTGCTTTTATTAAGTCATCCAAAAATAAGGAAAACATAAAAGAAAAACTTTCATCAATGACTGTCCATTCATCTTCATTTTTATTAGCGACAATAGCTTTATTCGGTAATTCTTTACCCAAATTACTTTTATAAATGGGAACAAGATAAAATTGCACTTTGCCTTTTTTATTTTTCTTACAAAAAACATCAGTCCGAAGCATATCGCCATTTCCTGCTATGCCGCCGCGAACATAAAAACCGGATTTTGCATTTTTTGCTTCAAACTGTTTTTTCTTTTCATTCAAGGTATAAATTGTCTCACTGTGGATTTCCCCGCTTGCTTTTTTCCGTGGTGAACGGGAAACAAAAACCTTTTCCAAAGCTGTCAACACATCATTTCTAAAATTATCCCACGGCTTAGCTATAGCATATTTTCTATGCACAGCATCAGTATGCACTACCCCCTCTTTACGGGAAATTTTTGAGAGAGCCTGCACCATGCCTTGCGCTGCACAGGCTATTACGATTGCGTCCTGCGCATGGTGTTTATCACTTTCCGTCCTGTCTTTTTCCAAGCCCCACTGACGGCGCAAAAATGCCGTCACATTACCGCTGCGCACCTGCACTTTATTTTTAATTTCCGTATGCAAACTTTTGCCAAAATCGATGCCGTCTTCCAGATAACGTTTTACATACAGTGCAATATAGCTGTTATCATTAGCATTTCTATCCCTGAACTCCTGTTCTCTTTCATTAAAGGTTTCCAGCAGCAGCTTTTCTTTTTTATGCTTTTCTATGCTTGCAAAACTTGTTACATAGCTGGTAAAATCAGTCCATTCCTTGCTTTTTGCATCACTCTTTCCTATGTACTCAAAAGGTGTTTGATTGCCTTTTTCTTGATTTTCACGGGCTAAAACAAGCACTTTATTGCTTTGGGAATTATTCCAGCTGCGTGAATACGGCAGAATATGGTCAATTTCAACATACCCATCATCAAACAACTGTTCAATTTTTATTTCATTTCCACTATAGATACTCTTTCCTTGCTGTTCATTATATAAACGAAGCTTTGTAATATTCGTTCCATTATCTTTAACACCCCATTCCAATAATTGTTTTTTTATGCTTTGATTTTTATCCCTGTTTTCTTCTTGAAGCTTTTGAATTTTTTTGCGTTCCTCTGCACTCTTTTTCAGATCTCTGCCTGTTTCAATATTTATTTGATCAGGCGCACCATATTGACGCACCATTGCATTATATAACTTTCTGAATTGGGCAATGGTTCTATTGACTACAGGAACTTTCGTTAGTTTTTCCTTATCAATAACAGCAAGCAGCAAGCCTTTTTCGTTAACGAGTTTATCTGTTATTTCTTTAAAATCATAGCCTGCATTTGCACAAGCCTTGTCATATTTTTCGCCCTTTTCAAGATACGGATTGATTTTATACAAAGCTTTCAAGGATAAATTGATAAATTTATCGAAAGACAAAGTCAAAAATTTATCAATTTTTTCTTGTGAATAGCCAAGTTCCTGCAACTTTTCTTGAATTTTTACATCTTCTTTTTCTGTAGCAATTATCGTGACAGCCTTATCTAATTTTTTAATATCATTAAAAATATCGCTGTACTCAGCTTTAAATATTGATTGCAGCTTATGCCAGCCTTTCATATTATAAAAAAGCACATCTTCTGGATCAATCGTTACCAGTTCACCGTTTTTATTTTTTTTCTGTTTTGGCGAATAATTTAAGCAAGTAAATTGAATATCTTTTCCTTTAAATACCTTTGACCTGATTGTCTTATATTTTATGTCTTTTGTTACTTTCAATACATCAAATAAAGTCTGCCGTTCTTCTGGGGTTAACTCACGCTTTTTATCTCCCTCATACACAGCAAGATTATTGATTTTACTCCATGCGACAAAAAATTCAGCTGTCGGCGCTTCTTTGGGAGATCTTTTTTCGTCTTTTTCAAAAGTACAATTTCCCACCATATCCCCAACGCTTTTTATGCCGCGCTGGCGAAAAGCAATTTTTACAAAATCATCATATAAATCTTGTGTAAAAATACCATATTCCTTTTGCTTGGTAAAAATCATGGCAAGTTCTGCTTCAATTTCACTGCGCGGAATGGAATTTCTATAATCAGCTTCTTTTACATCTTCACCTTTTTTATTAACTTTAACAACCTTTGAAAAATTACGTTTTTTACCTGTTTCACCGGCTTTTTCCACAATAATTTGCGCCAGACTTTTGCCGTCTTCCTTTAATGCCATATTCGCACGAATAGCAGACAAAACCTTGCCGCTGTCTTTATCGTTTTCTTCCTGCGCTTTACGGACGGACTTAAATCCGCGATGATTTGCTAAATGATATAAAACTCGCGCTAATTCTTCTTTGGAAAGCTTTTCCTGTAACGCTTTCACCCGTAAATTCCAAACATCACCGCCGATTTGCCGCATACAAATTTCATCAGTAAATGCAGCAGGGCTTTCAGCCAAACCTTTTGCAGCAAACAAGCCCTGCAAGCCTTTTTTGCGACGAGCCTTACGCCGACAAGCCCTGCGCGCTAAACGTTTTTCCCGTCGTGCAGCTGCCAATGAACTCCCGTCTTTAGGGTTTTCAGCCACAGGAAAAGTCCGCACTCCACAGCCAACTATTGTTCCCTGCGCAATTTCTCCGCTTCCATTGACCTTGTCAGCTAAAATTTCTCCCGTTTCCATATCATAATATTCATTATCAAACTCTACGACTGCCCAGCCTATGGATGCTATGCCCAAATCAAAGCCAAAAACGCGTCTTTTCATATTCTATCCCCACATATTTTTTACTTGACTTATTATAAAAGAGTATATAAAAAATAACAAGAAATTCTTGTTTATTATGTTTAAATTGGAAAGGCGACTATAATAATCGAGAAATTTCGAGTAAGGCTCTAACGTTTACACGTTATCCGAAAAGCAGCCGGTTCGCCGGTTGCTTCTTTTTTTGCAAAAATTTCTGCAATGATAATATATCTTATTTGAGCCGATACGTAATAATCCCTTTATAATCAATGCAATCAAACAAGGGGTCATTCTTTATTCTATTTTTATACGTATCAATATCACTGACATTGCGTGAGGTTAAAAAAGCTTCCAGTTCAAAGCTGTTCATTGGGTGTCTTTTGCAAATGCTTTTGACTGCCTCATAATTATCCGTCACATCACTGTAAAAACTTCCGGAACTCAACATATCTATAGATATTGCGGAAAGTCTTGTCACCGCCTCGTGAATAAACTCTTTACTCGGAGCTTTTACAAATGCTTCTGCCGGCGGGCGCACAGGAGTGTTAATATACACCCGATCATATTTTATTTTGGGAAGCATTGCCGCAAATTCATCCAAAGAAGCACTGTTATCATTTATTCCGGCAACAAACATAATTTCAAGCCAAAGCTGACCGCCATACGTTTGGGAAAATTCAATAAGCCCCTTTTGCACCTCTTCATATTTAACAGAAAAATGCGGACGGTTAATTTGCCTGAATGCCTTTTCATTGCAGGCATCCATGGAAGGCAGAACAATATCCGCATGCAAGAGAGCTTCCTGCACTTCCGGTCGGGTTAATAAAGAACCGTTGGTGATGACAGCAACAGGAACAGTCGTCACCTTTTTCAGCTCCGTAATAAGCTCACCAAGCCCACTGTATAAGGTCGGCTCTCCCTCGCCGACAATGGAAACAACATCTAATTTGGGAAGACTTTTTTGATAATGGATAAATTCATCAAGAATATCCTGTACAGGAAAAAATAATTTTCGCTCAGACTGCATGTGCTTTGTTCTGCCAAGCTGGCAATACACACAGGAATAGGAACACGTGCGCTCAGGAATGGGACTTACCCCTAAAGAAATTCCCATACGCCGTGACGGCACCGGTCCAAATAAATATTTATACGTATTTTTCATTTTATTACTGCCTTTTTTCTTAAAAGTACTCTTATATAAAAAAATGTAAATAGCAATCCACAGGTAAATATACTTTAACTTCAAAAAAATAACTCAATAATCAACTATTAATAACAGCATTTATAAAGGATAGCCATTGCCGGCAATTCAAATTAATATACGCAGAATGAGCGGAGGACCTGTTATTTATTATAAAAATGGCTATTTCTATCTCACAGGCATCATATATGAGGGATATCCCAGTCTTCCTCCAGACAATAAAAGAATGACCTATTTGAAATAGTATAATAACAAAAAAGACTTATGAAAAATATTCCATAAGTCCTCTAAATTTCTGGTAGCAAGGGGGGGATTCGAACCCTCGACAACTCGGGTATGAACCGAGTGCTCTGACCAACTGAGCTATAGGACCTTGCTGGGCTGAGAGCGGTGGGGTGTGCTGTGGGGCACAGCTGCGCTTCCTGCTTTTGCTCTGCAAAGTTAGTAATTTTATTTTATTCTGCAATGGTTTTGTTTATATTTTTTTCAATTATGTTGCTGTTTATGCCGCGATGGGAAGTCATGGGGTGAAACATTGTGCTGAGAGTCGCGTTGATAATGTACGGGCCTGTCCGGGTTTGCCGGATGGGTCGGTTATGTACGGGCGCTTCCGGCAACCCCGGGGGCGGTCGTTTTAAATGTGTTGTTATGAATCTGAAGACTATTTATCTGGCGGGGGGATGCTTCTGGGGAACGGAGCATCTTTTCTCGCTCGTGCCGGGCGTCAGGGAAACTGTCGCCGGTTATGCTGACAGCAGTGTCGATAATCCTTCTTATGAGGAGGTGTGTACTGGCCGGACGGGCGCGGCCGAGACAGTGCGCGTTGTCTATGATGCTGATCTGGTAGGACTAACTTCGCTGCTGCAATTGTATTTCCGAAGCATTGACCCGACATCGCTCAACCGTCAGGGTAATGATGTCGGCACGCAGTATCGCACCGGTATTTATTATACCGACCGCGATGATGTCCCGGTAATCGATGCCGCCGTGGCCGCTCTCCAGCGTCGTTATTCATCGCCGCTCGCAATCGAGGTGAAGCCTCTTGCCAACTTTTTCCCTGCCGAGGAGTACCATCAGGAATATCTTGTGAAGAATCCCCGTGGCTATTGCCATGTGGACCGTGCACTTTTCTGGGAAGCGAAGAATCTGGGTCGGAAACCGGAGGCCGATGAATGCGAAAACCTGACCGAAGGGAAAGCGGAAAAGTGCTCGCGCGAGGAACTCCGCAAGCGTCTGACGCCTCTTCAGTGGGAAGTCACACAGAACGGCGCGACCGAGCGTCCATTCACCAACGAGTATGACCATGAGTTCCGTCGTGGTATCTATGTTGACATCACCGACGGTACACCGCTGTTCGTATCGTCGGCAAAGTATGACTCAGGCTGCGGGTGGCCGGCATTCTCGCGTCCCATAAACGACACGCTTGTCACCGAACATGAGGACAGAAGCTACGGTCGCCTGCGGACCGAGGTGAGGTCGGCAAGTTCAGGAGCACATCTCGGCCATGTTTTCGAGGATGGCCCCGTTGAAAGCGGAGGTCTGCGTTATTGCATAAACTCCGCCTCGCTGCGTTTCATTCCGCTTGAGGAAATGGTGGCAGCGGGTTATGGATACCTTGTGCCGCTTGCTTCGGAATAAAGCGCACTTCGCAAGCAAGAATTCCTCTCCAACTGAATTCCTCTTCCGCCGCATGGCTGCTTATTTGCGGAGAATGCGGCGGAGCAGGGGAGGGGTGATCAGCGCGGCAACTGCCACTCCCGTCCAGTCGGCGAGAAGGTCGAGGAAGTCGGTGGAGCGGCCAAGCCCCATGGCGCTCTGGGCGTATTCGTCGGCAGCGCAGAACAAGCCCACGCAGATTACAATTGTCCATACCCGTCCAGGTGTAAGCCGCGACGTGCGGCGCAGGCCGTTGCGCTCGTAGTCGAACATCACGGCACCGGTCAGTCCACCCATCATAATGGCGTGGACCAGCTTGTCTGCTCCCGGAAAAAGAGGTATGTCTTCAGTCGGCACCGGGTCGGGTGCCAGAGTCAGCCAAAGTACCAGTCCTAAAGTCAGGACAGTCGGCCACCAGCGTCGTATAAACTCCATAGCGGTTGCAAAGTTACAAAAAATAAGCGGTATCCAGCGCGTTACGGCTGTAGATGCCTCGAAAAATGTGGTCAGGGTGCGGTGGAAAAGTGTGGGGAAATACGCCCGCGGAAGTGGCGATTCAAATTTCCTACAAAATCTTTTTATATTTTTGCCGCGCATAAATAATGCGCATTATTAACCCGCTCTCCCGGGACTTACGGATTATCATGGATGTGCACACTCTCCCCGGCATATCCGACCATACCCGACATCAATGACAACAAACAAATCAAGATATCTGTTGTATGCCGGAATCTGCATCGCCCTGCTGCCGGTGCTTATCTTCCGCGACTACACACCGTCAAACGAGCTGCGCTACCTCAGCATTGCCGACGAGGCTCTCCGCTCGCACAATTTCTTCACTTTCACGAACCACGGCGTACCATATGCCGACAAACCCCCGCTGTATCTCTGGATAGTCATGCTTTGCCGTATGATAGCGGGCAAGCACCTGATGTGGCTGCTGTCGCTATTCTCGCTCATACCGGCGTTGCTCACAGCCGAGGTCATGGACCGCTGGACGTGCAACGAGCTCAAACCCGCTCCGCGTCTCTCCGGCTCCATTGTGCTTCTTACCGGTGGGCTGTTCCTCGGTCTCGCCGTAACGTTGCGCATGGATATGCTCATGACGCTCTTCATAGTGCTGGCTCTGCGGTCGTTCTGGCGCATGTACACCGACATGACCACTAACCGGGTGGAGCGGTGGCTCTTCCCGGTGTGGGTTTTCATGGCGATATTCTCGAAAGGACCGGTCGGAATACTCATGCCGTTGCTTTCCACGACTGTTTTCCTCTTCATCTCCGGACGCATACGCGACTTCTTCCGCTACTGGGGATGGCGCACATGGATACCACTGCTCGCGCTGTGCGGCCTATGGTTCGGTGCCGTCTATGCCGAAGGTGGTTACGAATATCTCGACAACCTGCTTTTCCATCAGACGGTTGACCGTGCCGTAAAAGCCTCCGAGCACGTCCGGCCCTTCTACTACTACCTCATCACCTTCTGGTACAGCATGGCGCCTTGGTCGCTGCTTGTGGCCGCCGCACTGGGTGGAATGTTCATGCCGCGTTTCAGCCGTGGCAGCATGATGTGCTATTTCCTGACCGTGAGCATCACGACCTTTGTAATGCTCTCCTGCTCAAGCTCGAAACTTCCGGTCTATCTCGTGCCGATATTCCCTTTTCTCTCTTACGCCACGGTAATGTACCTGGCGCGTGTCGGCTCCACACGGCTGCTGCGTGCCGCTGTCGCAGTCCCGTCCGGTGTGCTTGTGCTCGCCCTCCCGGCGATGCTTGTCCTCACTGCACAACCGAAAACCGCATGGCTCTTTGACTGGTGGCTTATAGTTGCCTCTGCATTGCTGAGCGCGACAGGCATCCTGGTTCTCTGCCTTCTCTATTGCCGGATCGGCAGGGGAGACCGCGTTGACCTCTCGCTCCGGGCATTTGCCACCGGTATGCTGCTCGCTATATTCACAGCCGGATGGGCCACACCTCAGCTCAACGCCTCTATCGGTTACGGCGAGATATGCCGGGCCGCCCGGACTGAGGCCCGTTCGCAGGGCACGACGGATATCTGCACATGGCGGGTGAAACGCTCCGAGAACATGGATGTCTACCTCGGTCGCGACGTGCGGATAATTCCCGACGACAGCGTTCCCTCGCCGCAGGTAACACGCGGGGTCGTGATCATCACCAAGACAAAACATCTGAAGGCACTCGATGCCGCACGCTGCGACACGGTCGTAGGCGGCTACGCGGTGGTCAGCCTCGGTAATAACGATTGATTCCAAAGCCCCGGCTCTCACTATTGAAACCATTAGCTATGAAGATAACCTACACTTACCCGAAACTCAAGATTGCCTTCGCGGTGCTGGTCTGCCTGGTCACATTTTTTGTGAACAACCAGGTTCTCGTGCCCGACATTATGGAGTCGCGCAACATTGTCACGGCCCGCGAGATGGTCTACGACGGAAACTGGATCATCCCGACCATGAACGGCACGCTCCGCCTCGAAAAACCGCCGTTGCCCACATGGACCACAGCCGTCGCGGAGATTGTGTCGCCCGACAACGTGGCACTCCAACGCGCCATGGCAGGACTTGCCGCACTGCTCTTGGTCTACTACTTCTGGCGGTTCTCGCGCCGCATTCTGCGTCTTGACCCGTTCGTGCCGACGCTGCTCCTCTGCACCTGCTACAACGTCATACTCATGGGGCGCACCGCCTCGTGGGACATCTACTGCCACGCCTTCATGATGGGCGGCATCTACCACTTTGCCCGCGCCGTCTCCGAACGGCCATGCGCGTGGAGACAGTTCCTGTGGGCCGGACTTTTCACCGGGCTCTCCATCATGAGCAAAGGCCCGGTGTCGCTCTACGCCCTCTTCCTTCCCTTCATAATCAGCTACTTCACCTTCCGCCGTCCCTCCATGCGCGGCAAGTGGGGTGCCCTGACCGTCATGATTGTACTCGCTCTGGCCATCGGCGGCTGGTGGTACCTCTACGTTCACCTCGCACAGGCCGACGCTCTCAGCGCCGTGGTCGAGAAGGAATCAGGCTCATGGATCAACCGCAACGTGCGTCCATGGTGGTACTACTGGAAATTCTTCCTTGAGACCGGCGTGTGGTCGCTGCTCATGCTCACCTCGATTTTCCTGCCGCTCTTCAACCGTCGCCGCCGCACGTCGCGCCGGTGGCTCATATCGCTCGGCTGGCTCGTATGCTCGCTGGTTCTCCTGTCGCTGCTCCCCGAGAAGAAGAGCCGTTACCTGCTCCCTATACTCATACCGGCCAGCTACGTCATGGGCTGTATGCTCGTGTGGTGGAAAAATGCCTTTGCCGATCTCAAGAATCCGGCAAAATCTGACCGGATACTCTTCCGGATAAACTGCGGCCTTATCGCCCTCGTCATGCTTGCGCTCCCTGTTGCCGGGTGGATTTTCGGTGTCAAGCCCGGTGCTTTAAGTCTCGGTGTATGGATAGCGTTCACAATCATCGACGTCACACTCGCCGCATGGCTCATCGCCGCGACGGTGCGTCTGCGCCCCATGGTGATGCTTGTCGGTGTCGCGTTGCTCTTCATGGCTGCCGAATGCACGGTGATCACGCTCATGCGCAGCGTGGTCAACAACCCAGAGATGAAGAGCATATCCGGCACGCGCGAGCTGCGCGAGCTCGACGGCCTCCCGTTCTATCACCTTGACACCGAGGAGCTCCGCATAGAGCTTGTCTATGCCGCCCACCGTCCGATCCGCGCCATCAGCGCCGACTCCGTGGCAGCGCATATGCCCTGTGTCATACTTACTCATCAGCGTGCCGGTCAGGCTCTTCCTACCGGACTGTGGGAGGTGGCCGACTCGACATATATTGACCGCTACGACGACAACCGCCGTCCGAAGAATACCAAACGCTACAGCGACCTTTTCATATTTCACGCAACCAAGCTCACGCCCAAGGACACCGCCGCTGTGTCCGTGCGCTGACAACAATATATTTCAGAACAATGAACAAGACCTCACTTTATCAACTCACAGTAATAGTCCCCGTCTACAACGAAGAGGACAACATCGACGCACTTGAGTCCCGTCTCAGCGTCTTTCTGCCGCAGGCGCGTGTGGCCACATGCGTGCTGTTTGTCAACGATGGCTCGACCGACTCCAGTCTGGAGCGTATCCGCGAGATATGCCGCCGCCACACCGACTTTTTCTACCTCAATCTCGGCCGCAACGGTGGCCTGAGCGCGGCCATGAAGGCGGGAATCGATGCCGTCGAGTCCCCCTATGTCGGTTATATGGACGCCGACCTCCAGACCGCACCCGAGGATTTCAACCTGCTCCTCGCCGACATCGAGAACTATGAGCTTGTGATGGGTATCCGTGCCAACCGCAAGGACACCATCTTCAAGAAACTCCAGTCGAAGATTGCAAACGGATTCCGCCGCATGATGACCCACGACGGCGTGCAGGACACCGGTTGCCCCCTCAAGGTGATGCACACCGACTACGCCCGCCGCGTGCCCTTCTTCACCGGAATGCACCGCTTTCTCCCCGCGCTCATCCAGCTTCAGGAGGGTCGCGTCAAGCAGGTTCCCGTGCGTCACTTTCCCCGCACGGCCGGAGTGTCGAAATACCATCTCTGGAACCGCCTCGTTTCTCCGTTCATGGACTGCTTCGCCTACCGCTGGATGAAGAAACGTTACATAAACTACTCGGTGAGCGACGACAACTTCCGAAAAGCCTGATAACGCCGGCATGGACAATTCATATCTAATATACGCCATCGGGTTCCTCGCTCAGGGATTCTTCTCGGCGCGTATCCTGGTGCAATGGGCCATGTCGGAGCGGGCACGCAAGGTGCTGTCGCCCTCTGTGTTCTGGATTCTAAGTATCGCCGGAGCATATCTGCTCTGCCTTTACGGGTGGTTGCGCAACGACTTCGCCATAGTGCTCGGCCAGGTGATATCCTACTACATCTACCTCTGGAACCTCAACATCAAGGGTGTGTGGCGACGCGTGCCTATGCTTCTCCGCATAGTGCTCATACTCACGCCCGTCGTGGCCGGAGTCTGTGTAGCCGGAAACGCGGCGGAATTCATTGACCGCTTCCTTCTCAACAGCGACATACCGATGTGGCTCGTCATATACGGCTCGCTCGGACAGATACTGTTCACCCTGCGGTTCATATACCAGTGGCTTTATTCGCGCCGTGAGGGAGAATCGACCCTTCCCGCCGGATTCTGGATAATAAGCCTCGCCGGTTCGCTGGCCATCGTGTCATACGGAATAATCCGCCACGACCCCGTGCTCATCATAGGCCAGTCGTTCGGACTTGTGGCCTACGTGCGCAACCTCATCATTCTGAAAAAAGAAACAAATTTGAAATGAAGATACTTGTTACAGGAGCCGCCGGATTCATCGGGGCGGCCACAGTGGAATGCCTGCTGCGCCTCGGCCATGAGGTGATCGGCATCGACAATATAAACTCATATTACGACACCGCTCTCAAATACTGGCGTCTGGAGCGCCTCGGCGTGGCTCAGGGTGACATACGCGACGGCAAGCCCGTGGTCAGCTCGCTCAATCCCTCTTTCACTTTCATAAAGATGGACATCACCGACCGTATCAGCCTTGACCGTCTGTTCGCCGACAGCGGTTTCGAGATTGTTATCAACCTCGCCGCTCAAGCCGGTGTGCGTTACTCGATTGAGAATCCTTACGCATACGTGGAGAGCAACCTTGTCGGCTTCCTCAACCTCCTCGAATGCTGCCGCAACCATCCGGTCAAGCACCTTATCTATGCAAGCTCCAGCAGCGTCTACGGCATGAGCGACCACATACCTTATGCCGAGTCCGACCGCACCGACTCACCGGTGAGCCTTTACGCCGCCACCAAGAAGAGCAATGAGCTGATGGCCTACTGTTACAGCCAGCTCTACGGCGTTCCCGCTACCGGAGTTCGCTTCTTTACCGTCTATGGTCCGGCAGGACGTCCCGACATGGCTCCGTTCCTCTTCCTCCGCGCCGTGCTCGAAGGTAAGCCGATACGCGTGTTCAACCATGGCGACATGCAGCGCGACTTCACCTATATCGACGACATCACCGATGGCCTGATGCTTCTGCTCGAACATCCGTCGCAGGAGAAGATTCCCCACCGCGTGTACAACATCGGCCACTCGTCGCCTGTGCAGCTCATGGACTTCATACACACCATCGAGAAAGTAGCCGGACGCAAGGCCGAGATGAAGATGGAGGGTATGCAGCCGGGCGACGTATATTGCACCTATGCCGACACCACCCGTCTCCAGCAGGACTTCGGCTACTCACCCAAAGTCTCAATCGAGGAGGGCATACGCAACTTCTACGACTGGTATTTAGGCTTTACTAAAGCCTAACACGAATGTGTGGCGGCCTTCGGCGAAGCTGTATGAGACCGTCCATTTGTGGAAGTCACAGATGCTGCGCACTATGGCCAGGCCGAGTCCCGTGCCTGAGTGGCGCACTTCGCCCGAACGGAAACGCCGGAAGAGAGTCTCCTCGCGCAACGGGCCGTCCATTGCCGTATTGCTCACGGTCAGCGTCTTGTCGGTCATGGTGACGGTCACGTCACCACCGGGTGCCGTGTGCCGCAGAGCATTGACAATAAGATTTTTCAACAGACACTCCAGAAGTACGGTGTTCGCCCGCAGTGTTCGTCCATGCACGCTCCTGCGGTCGGACACCTTTATCGGTATGTCGCTTTGCAACACGCCGTACATAGGCAGCGTCTCGGCCAGGAGAGTCGCTATGTCTACCTCCTCGGCCGTGGCGTACTGTGCGTTGTCAATCTTGGCGAGCAGCAGCAGATTACGGTTCAGATGGCTCATGCGCATGGTGAGGTGATACAGGTCCGACACAATGTTCATCTGCCGCTCATTCATTTCCTCCTGCATGAGCAGGTCGAGCTTGCTGCGTATCACAGCCAAGGGTGTCTGAAGCTCGTGCGAGGCGTTCTCGGTAAACTCCTTCTGTATGCGGAACGACTCATGGTCACGCTCCATGAGCTGTGCGAGCGAGCGGTTGAGCCGGTTGAACTCGCTGATGTCAGTCTCGTTGAAGCGAGGCACCTCATCCTTGGCGATATTGAACCGTTCCGTCTTGCGCAGAGTGTCGTCGAACGGATGCCACAGACTGTGGGTAGCGAAACGTAGCGTTATGAAATAAGCCACGCTTATCACCACGAAATTCAGCAGGAAGAGCAGCGTCATGCCGACCATCACATCATCTTCCGGCCCGTCGGCGTAGAAATAACGGAGTATAAGATAGAACAGGGGAGCGTTGAGCATGAACACCGCTGTCACACATATCAGGAACCTCCCCAACGTGCGCGACAGCAGAGTGCGTGGTTTCTTTTGCAATGCGCTCCGTTTCATGACTCAGCAACCCATTTGTAGCCCGTGCCGTAGTAGGTCTTGATGCAGTCAACCACCCCGGCCTCGGCCAGTTTGGCCTTGAGATTTTTGATATGGGCGTAGACGAAATTGAAGTCTCCCATCATGTCGGCCATGTCGCCGCTCAGATGCTCGGCCAAGGCACTTTTCGACACCACGCGGCGCCGGTTCTCTATCAGGAACAGCAGCACGTCATACTCGCTCTTCGTCAGGTCGAGCGCATGATTTGCGGTTGACACCCGGCGGGCGAGAAGGTCGATTGTTATTCCGCCGGTCTCCAGACGGTTCGCCGAATTGAAATTCTTGCGCCTAAGCAGCGCGAAAATCCTCATGCTCAGTTCCGGCAGGTGGAAAGGCTTCGGCAGATAGTCGTCGGCACCGATTTTGAGTCCTTCGACCTTGTCGTCGAGCGAGTCCTTCGCCGAGATGATTATCACGCCCGACTGGGGGGCGCGTTGCTTTATGCGGCGCAGAATCTCCAGACCCGACCCGTCGGGCAACATCAGGTCGAGAAGTATGCAGTCATATTCGTAGATGTCAACCTTGTTCATGGCCTCCGACACGCAGAAAGCCTGCTCGCAGAGATAATCCTCGCGGCTCAGGAAACTCACAATGTCGTCCGACAGCTGGCGTTCATCCTCGATAATCAGTAATTTCATGTTGCAAAAATAGCAAAAAATAACGACATGATTCAATTCCCGCAAGTCTAAAATCTGTTTGATGAACCCGGTGTTGTCTGACGGCGTTTTGATTACATCCATATTGGCAAGTTATTAAAGGCTGACAAGTTATGAAAGGTAAGAAATCACTGCAGAACAGCATCACGCTGGCGGGGCTGATTGTCACGGTCGGGATAGTTTTCGGCGACATCGGCACCTCGCCCCTCTACGTCATGAAGGCGATTACGGGGGTGAATCCGTCGTATGATGCCGATTACATACTCGGAGCGGTGTCGTGCGTCATCTGGACGCTGACACTCCAGACCACACTCAAATATGTTCTTCTCGCCCTGCGTGCCGACAACAAAGGAGAAGGCGGCATTCTCGCCCTCTTCGCCCTGCTGCGTCGGCTGCCGCGCAAATGGCCATGCATAGTGGCCGCCATCGGAGCCGCCGCCCTTATCGCCGACGGTATGATTACCCCGGCCGTGACCGTCACCTCGGCCATAGAGGGAATACGCATTGTCGCACCCGGTGTCAAGGTTATACCGATTGTGGTGGCTGTAATCATCCTCATCTTCGCCATGCAGCGTGCCGGAACCGGAATGATAGGCCGCTTCTTCGGCCCTTTCATGATGCTCTGGTTCCTCTCCCTCGGGGTGCTCGGATGCTTCGCCATGTTGCATTTCCCCGGCGTGCTCCGGGCGTTCAACCCCTGGTATGCCGTCAGGCTCATGTTCTCCTCGCCCGAATGGTTCCTGATACTCGGTGCTGTCTTTCTCTGCACGACCGGTGCCGAGGCCCTCTATTCCGACCTCGGGCACTGCGGACGGCGCAACATCACCGTCAGCTGGCTATTTGTCAAGGTCATGCTTATCCTCAACTATCTCGGACAGGGTGCGTGGCTGATAGCCAACGAGGGGAAACCCCTTGACGGCGTGAATCCTTTCTATGCCATCATTCCGCACAGTCTTACCATTGTCGGTGTAATCATGGCCACGCTTGCCGCCGTTATCGCCAGCCAGGCGTTGCTCAGCGGATCGTTCACCATATTCTCCGAGGCAGTCAACCTTGACTTCTGGCCCAAGCTGAAAATCAAATATCCATCTGACGAGAAAGGGCAGCTCTATATACCCTCGGTCAACTGGGGATTGCTCGCCGGATGCCTCGTGACCGTCCTCCTCTTCCGCGACTCGTCGCACATGGAGGCGGCATATGGACTGGCCATCACCGTCACGATGCTTATGACCACGTTGCTGCTGACGTTGTGGATGCGCACACGTGGAGTGTCAAAGGCCCTATGTATTCTTTTCTGCGTGTTCTTCCTCTTTTTAGAGGGACTCTTCTTCACGGCCAACCTGTTCAAGTTCACCCACGGAGGCTGGTACACCATGCTTGCAGCCGGGGCTGTTGCGGCGGTCATGATTATCTGGAACAAGGCAACCGCTGTCCGGTCGCAGTACGTGGATTTAAAGCCCCTCGCCGACAACTCGCGTCTGATATCGGCTGTCAAGGCCGACGGAGAGATTCCCAAGTATGCCTCAAACCTAATCTACCTCAACCGTTCGTCACATCCGGGCATGATAGAATCGAAGGTGCTCTATTCAATCATCAACAAGAACCCGAAGCGGGCAGACCACTACTGGTTCGTGCATATAGAGAGCGATGATGCGCCCGACACGCTCGAATACAAGGTTGATGTCATTGTTCCCGAGGCGATTTATGTAGTCTCCATGCGGCTCGGTTTCCGTGTTCCGGCCAAGGTGAGCGTATATTTCCGTCAGATTGTCGAGGATCTGGTGGCTGCCGGCAAGCTCGACCTCAGGAGCGGTTATCCCTCCTTGCGTGCCGAGGGGATAGCTGGAGACTTCCGCTTCGTTATGCTCCACCGCGTCTTCTCACCCTCGACAAACTGCCGTGGCCGCGAGGCATTCCTGCTGCGCACTCACGCGCTCCTGCGCCGCATGTCGCTGTCAGACCAGGATGCCTATGGACTCGACACGAGCGTGGTTGTGCGAGAGACCGTCCCGCTCATTATCAACACCGCCGCACCGCGCCGCATTCGTCCGGCCGATACCGTTGAAACCACCGGTTCCGACGGTATGCCCGGCGAATCTACCGGTTCAGCCTGCGTGGGAAAAGGAAAATAATCGAGAGAGCCGTCATGGCTGCCAACGCCCATGGATAGTAAAGGTATGGAAACGGAGCGGCCGGGGAGATTCCGGCCAGCGATGTGGCGAGCAGAGTCTGGGCACCGTAGGGAATGAGACATTGCACTATGCAGGATGTCGAGTCGAGAAGCGAGGCTGTCTTGCGTGGGTCGATGCCGAAGCGGCGTGATATGTCGCGCGATATTCCACCCACGGTTATGATAGCAACGGTATTGTTGGCCGTACAAAGGTTCACCACGGCCACAAGCAGAGATATGACCATCTGTCCGCCCCGTCGTCCCGACACATGTCGGGTAAGGCTCTGGAGAATGAACTGAATGCCTCCGGCTTCCTTGATAACGCCGAGCATACCGGCGGCGAGCAGCGTTATGATAATCAGGTTCCCCATGCCGTCGATGCCGCGTCCGGCCGATGCGGCAAGGTCAATCGGTGTCATGCCGTAGCATAATCCCAGCACGGCAGCTGTCACTATTCCGGCGGAAAGGACCACAGTGACGTTCACACCCGCGATGGCGAGCCCGAGCACCGCCAGATACGGCGTGATAAGCACCCAGTCTCCGTGGGCAGGGAGAGTGACGCTGTGGGTGTCGATTCCGGTCAGTATGTAGACACCGAGCGTGACCAGTGCTGCGGGTAGCGCAATCCAGAGATTTGCCTTGAACTTGTCGGCCATATTGCACTCCTGAGAGCGTGTTGCGGCGATTGTGGTGTCGGATATGAACGACAGGTTGTCGCCGAAGAACGCTCCGCCAAGCACTACGGCAACATAGAAAGCCACATTGCCGTCGGCTGCCCCGGCTATTTCCACAGCGAGCGGGGTGAGTGCGACGACCGTCCCCACGGATGTTCCGATTGAGAGCGAGATGAAACAGGCCGCGAAGAAGATAGTCGGCACGACAAACTCGGCGGGAAATGCCCGCAGAGCGAGCGAGACGGTGGCTTCGACAGCCCCGATTTCCTTGGCGACCGTAGCGAACGCACCGGCGAGAATGAAGACCCATATCATATACAGTATATTCGAATGACCGGCCGCTCGCGAGAAAACCTCTATCCGTTTCAGCAGCGGTCGTCCGCGCAAAATGACAATAGCCCATGCCGATGCGACAACCAGGGCCACAGCAATCGGCATTTTATAGAAATCGCCCAGAAGCAGCGACACCACCACATACAGAACCAAAAACAAAATGACCGGTGACAGCGCGAGCCACCCTGCGGAAGCCGACACAGCCTCCCTCTTAAAATTACCCATAAAAACTTTTTACCTAAGAAACTAAAACGTACTTAATACCATAGAATGCTGCAAAATTAGCGAAACACTGTCATATATGCAAATATAGAATTACCGATATGTAAATATAGAATTACCGGTGACAAAGAAATAGCGGCGGGAAAGGTGGTGCCTTTCCCGCCGCGATGGGGTAGGAGCCGCGCTGATGGCGGTGACGGGTTGCCTTTGGGTGGGCAACCGGATGTTCCAATCTGTTATTTGACGACTTTGGTCGCCTTGCCGTTTGCGACGCGGATATAAACGCCCTCGGTCGGTTCAGTCACACGTACGCCCTGCATGTTGAAGTAAACAACCTCAGTCTCGCTGTCGGCTGCAATGCTGCCGATGCCGGTAGCGATGTCCTCGTAAGTTGTGCTGTAGACTTCCGATACCATGCCATGAGGATGCTGTGCGTAAGTTGTCAGCGTGTCGGAAGGTTTCATTGTGAACTCACTTCCGGCGATATACTGTGTGTGGCCATCGTGGTCGGAGTCGAGGCTGATTGCACGTGCAGGAGCAGAAGCCACCGCGCCGGTGAGCATACGGTCAGCAGTCACATCAGCACCAGAGGCATCAGTAATCTTGAAGAACACCGTGTGGTCCTCCTTCTCATGAGTGAGAGCCAGTCCCATCTCCTGAGTGCCGCCGATAAGAGTAGGCATCTTCACAACCTCATGCTCGAAAGTCACGTCGATAGAGTTGAGGATAAATTCATCCAACGCGAGGACTTTAAATCCTTCCGGAGTTTGTGTCCCGCTCCATACGCCGTTTTCAATACTGTTGCCATCCATGTCAGAAAAGTCAACCAGTTCCTCATAGTCAGTTGTATAATTAAATTTGAGAGAAATGATTGAGTAATCCAGATTATCGTGAGGATAAACAGATATATAGTATTCAGCTCCATTTTCTAAATCTGTACCATACTTCCATCCGATGTTATCAAGATAGCTCAAAGTTCCGGATCCATCCATAATCTGAGCACACATGTCAAATATCCCGGGATCTTCACTTCTGAAATACATCAATGAGTTTGGATTATTATATATCTCATTATCTTTGTCGATTAATTGCTCGTTTGTGAAGTCGAAGGTATAGGTAGAGGTTGTCATAACCGGCGTTTCAACAAGAATGTATGCTTCCAGTTTCAGAGCCTCATAAGGCTTGCCTTCGCTGTCAACGGGGATTACTACAATCTCAGTATCATCTGTTGCTGTGAATACGAACGGGTTTGCTTCAAGAGTTTCCTCGCCATCGATTGATACGCTGAGTTTTGCTGCATTCTTTGATGAGAATGTAATCTTAGAACCGGTTGTGACTGTGATATAACCGTCATCGTCAAGAGCGGGAGTTACCACGATAGCCTCCGGTTCAAGAGCAACTTCTGCATCCTTTACAGTGAAAGAGAATGTTGCGTTTTCCTTGGCTACATATTTGCCGTCCGGGTCGTCAACAGTTGCGGTGATAACCACCGGCTCAGCAGAAGCCTTGAGGAAATTCAGCTCGACAAGACCAGTCTCTGCATCAAATTCAGCAGTTGCGACTTCCTCGTCAGACGAAGTTACCTTTACATAAGGAAGAGCCTCGGCAGGTTCAACAGTAAGTTCACCGGTCGCTCCAGTCTCGCCAACTGTAAATTCGTTAGCCATTTCACCCCAAGCAAGAGTTACGTCAGTAGTCTCGGGTGCCTCCGGCTTCTCCCATTCCAAAGTTATTTTGCTGATGTACATGGCACCAGAATGGGATCGTAAACCAACGAAACTAAAGTCATTTGTAATATCAAGCACAGTTGATGGCCCCATCTCTAAGCTTCCTAAGTTTGTGCCTTTAATTGAGTGGCCATCTACATTATATAAATCTGATGTGCTTTCGTAGTTGGTATTGTCTCCATATATGTCAAGTGTTCGACCGGATGCTGTATTTGAATTCCATTCTACGGTAACTTTTTTAAGAATGCATCCTTGGGGGTTCGAAGAGGCAAATAGTCCACTATATGGAGTTTTGCCACTGACAGTATTTTTAGATGATCGAAGCTGAATAGATTCGTTTCCTGTTGCCATGTTGGCATAATAGGAAATGCCAGTTATTTCAGAAGTAAATGAGTAGTCTTCGTACGATGAACTTCCGCTTGTGGCATTTACTCCTTTTGAATCTTTAAATACGTCGTATGTGAGAACTTCTGTTATAGTTTTAGGTGCTTCGACAACTTCAATGTCGATTGAAGTGCTATCAGACGTTATTGGGCCGTCTTCACCATCTACGGTTGCGGTTGCTGTGAGTGTGAGAAGTTTGGTTAGGTATTCTTCTGAAATTGTAACCTCTGCATAACCGGATTTTTCTTCTCCGACAACAGCTTCCGCACCAAGTCCGGTTATGGTAACAGTAGAATTCGGAGTGTCGCAAGTAGCGCGTACCACAGTACCCACAGGCACCTGCGAATTATGCGCAATATTGAAAATAGGGGGGGGTGCAAGTAGTTGGTAATGAATTATTTGAGTATTCTACAGTTAGACCCGAAAGCCCGATGTATTTTCCATCAGCATTTCCAGTGAATGAAATTGTTATTTCACCACTTGCAGAGCCTGAGAAAACTTGGTCTTTAGCCGTTGAATTAAGAGTGGCAGATGTGTCGCCGTTGATTGTGAATTCGGTCTCTCCGACTTTTACAGACAATTTTGCAGAGCCGTTTGATTTTGCACCTTGGACTGTAACTTTAGTAATCTGACCGGTAAATGAATTGGAGGAAAGGAACATTTCTTTAAGCCCGGCATTTCCCGAACCCATTTGGATTCCATTTTTTGAACGTGTGTAGTATACATTTCCTGATGCCTGCCAGGTGTACTCCATTGACCAAGTGCCTTCAAGGTCATTTGAGGTATCAGTCCAGGTTGTGGGGGCGATAGTAGTTTTACTGCTACTTGGATTTAGTATTTTATCCCAATCGGCAGCAACTGTGCGAGTAGAGGTCCATGTATCCGCCAGTCCGGGGAGGGCGAAGGCCAGGAAGCACAGTAGTGATAGTAGTTGTTTTTTCATGCTACAATTGTTTTGATTTTGGTTGTTATGTTAGGTTTGTTGTTGTCACCTGTTGCGGGGTGAGTAGCATGAAGTGGTTCCGATTGGCTGCACTCATGCGCTGCTCACCGGCTAACCAATCTTGAAGCGATTGATTGTCTAAAGCAAAATTATAATATTTTTACGACTCCACCAAGCGTAGTCCGATATTTTTCTCCTCTTGCAGAGGCGGAAACCGGGATTTTACCCGTGTCGGTTGAATTATATGCCGGAGAGCATGGCGCGGACGGCGGCGAGGATGGCTTCGTCCGACAGGCGTGAGGAGTCGAACGACAGGTGGTAGTTCGAGGCGCGGCCCCACGCCTCGCGGTTGGTGTAGTAGTTGTAGTACGATGCGCGGTTGCGGTCGTTGCGCGTGGTGATGTCCATGGCCTCGCGCATGTCGGTGGTCTCGCCACGGCGGATAACGGCCTCGGCACGGTGTTCACGAGGTGCGTGTACAAAGAGACTCAGCATGTTCGGATGCTCACGCATCACATAGTCGGCCGTGCGCCCGACTATCACGCACGACTCTCGCTCGCATATCTCCTTGATGATGCGGCTCTGATACTCATATATCTTCTCGTCACTCAGGGTCGAGCCTCCGATGTTGGCTGTCGGTGCTCCCAAGTTGAACGACAGCATGGAGCGTAGCAGTGACGGACGCTTCTCATCCTTGCTCGCGAAAATCTCGGGCGAATAGCCCAGACGACTCGCCGCCTCGCTCAGCAACGTCTTGTCGTAATAGGATACACCAAGGCGTTCGGCCAGCATCTTGCCGATGCGGCGTCCTCCGCTGCCATATTCCCTGCCGATCACGATAAGGAACTTATTCGCCGAATTTCCCTCTCCCTTCACGTTGTCTGAGCTCTCCATACCTGCTTAAAATGAGTTTTAATGAGTTGAATTGCAAAATTAATCAAAAAAATTATTACTTTTGCAAAGAAAATCTTCTAAAACATTTTTCCGCACGCCATCCGACTGCGGAAAATATCTAAAGAATTCAAAATTACAAGATGGAGACATCAAGCGATAAGGAAAACTTGGAACAAGCGGGGATGGAGGTATATCAGTACATTGTGGACCATTGTGACACATGTTGTGAGGAGATGGACGCTCTGATACTGAAATTGCGTCAGGTTGATACTTCGGGACAGTTTCTGGCAAGTACCGCACGCTATCTCGCGGCGGTAGACCGTGCTAAATTCGAACCCTGGCTCGGCTCTCTTATAGAGGGGGCGATCGACAAGGACCGCGAGCGACGCTATATCGGCTCATTGCTCCAGGCCATCTGGGGTGATGACTTCGAACTCCGTGTGACCGAGCTCAACGCTACCGACAACAATTTCCGCCGCATATACAAGCGAATGCACCCCGAGGTGAACGTGATGTAACCGGCAAATCCACCCGAATATGAAGAAATTAATTTTAAGCCTAATATTGACATTCATGGCAATAGCAAATGCTCAGGCCGACAAGGTGGTTGATATCCACACCACGCTCGGCGACATAAAAGTCAAGCTGTATGACGACACCCCGATACACCGCGACAATTTCCTTAAACTCGTGCGTGAGGGGTATTATGACGGTGTCCTTTTCCACCGTGTGATCAAGGACTTCATGATCCAGACCGGCGACCCCAATTCAAAGACAGCCGACAGCACCGCGATGCTCGGCTCCGGCGACCCCTCGTATACTCTTGAGGCTGAGATCAACTATCCTAAGCACTATCACAAGTATGGTGCCCTGGCGGCTGCCCGCACAGGCGATCAGGTGAATCCCGAACGCCGCAGTTCCGGCTCGCAGTTCTACATTGTGACCGGTAAGAAACAGGATGCCCGCACCCTCGACATGATGACCGAGCGCGCCAACCATGAGCGCAAGCAGGCATATTTCAACGGCCTTGTCAAACAGCACATGGATGAGATCCGTGCGTTCCGCGAGAAGAACGACCGCGAGGGCATGGAAGCGCTCCGTCAGGAACTTGCCCGTCAGACCGAAGAGGTTGTGAAAGATGAACCGATGCCCGAGGAAATCCGCGAGACATATCTCACCCTGGGTGGAACTCCTCATCTTGACGGACAGTACACCGTGTTTGGCGAGGTTGTCGAAGGCATGGATGTAGTCGAAAAGATACAGAATGTCGAGACAGGTCGCGCCGACCGTCCTAAAGAGGACGTCCGTGTTCTCTCGATGAAAGTCGAAGAATAATCCTCAAATCTCATAATGGCCGGGAACTGCAGGGTTCCCGGCCATACCAAACCTCTCTCATGCTCTCCACAACTTGCCACAGACATAACGACTTGCAAGTAACTCAGACCCCATAGGCCTTATTAGACTTATAAGCCCCATAGGCTCTATAAGCCCTATACTGGGCTTCCAGCTGCTAATAACCAAAATAACAATAACAACCCCACTGATTTATGATGAAATCACTACTCAGAACGCTGGCGTTCCTGCCTGCGTCGGTCATCCTGTTCGGATGTGTCGACGACAGCTACGACCTATCGAACGCCGACACCACAACACGCGTCAACATCAACGACCTCGTGCTTCCGGTAAACATCGACCCGGTGAAGCTCGGCGATGTCATTGATATAGACCAGGACAGCAAAATCCAGTCGGTCAATATCGGCGGTAACGAATTCTACGCACTCGTCGAGAGCGGAAAATTCGAGTCGAAGCCTATCAACATAGATGGAGTAAGTGCTGCTGCCCAGCCAATTAACCCGACACGCGAGACACTCCGCCGGCTCATAGGCGACACCGACAGCCGCCACCGTGCTCCCATGGGAGAGTTTATATACCCGATCGTCGAGGTTGGAAACTATTTCTCTTACGATGCAATCGATATCGATGACGCCATTGTATCGCTCGGTTACATAGAGACAGCACCTTTCGAGTTCCGTCTCAACCTTGAGATTGAGGATCCCCATACCACCATTTCTTCGATGGCATTCACCGACCTTGTGATCCGCTCCCCAAAGGGACTTACTGCAACCCCGAGCACCGGTACATACGACTCGGCCACCGGTATCTGGCGCATACCCCGTGTCGATGCAGTCAACAATCATGCCTCAATCGCCCTTCTCGCTACCGGAATCGACACCAAAGTCGCCGGAGTGACTATCCGCTCCGACCGTAGCCTCGACTTCAACAGCGAGTTCCATATCGAGAGCGGATATGTTGATATAGAGCCTATATCAACTTCATTCCGCGATGAAGTTACATTTATCATAACCTATGACCTCTCGGATTTCGAGGTCAAGTCGTTCAGCGGCGAGATCCGCTACACACTCGAAGGTCTTGACATCGCTCCGGTGCGTCTTACCGACATTCCCGACTTCCTGAAAGGTGAGGAGACCAGCATCAGCATTGCCAACCCGCAGATTTATCTTCAGATAAACAACCCTGTGGCAGGTGTACCCCTTGACTGCAGCACCGGTCTTCGTCTGACCACTCTCCGTGACGGTCTCAGTCCTCTGACATACACTCTCGACAGCCCGGTGGAAATCGGCCATTCTCTCGGCGAGGCGGGTCCGTACAACTTTGTTCTCTCACCCTCGGCCGACGACCTCCAGATTCCCGACGGCTTCGCTGACGGTCTGAAATGGCAGAAATTCTCAACGCTCGGCTCGCTGCTCACCACTCCCTCAGACTGGAGCGTGAAAGGACTTCCCGACGAGATTGAGATTGACCTCGTTGATGCCGGAGTGCCTACCCAGAAGGTTAACGGTTTCACCCTTCCCCATACACTCCCCGCAGCCGAAGGACGCTACGAGCTGATGGCTCCGTTGGCACTCAACGACGGCTCCCACATTATCTACAGCGAGGTGCGCGACGGCTGGAACGATGACGAGGTCGATGCTATCACCATCACCCGTCTTGAGCTTACGGCACATGCGGTAAACAACTGCCCCGTCAGCATCCAGCTCACAGCCTACGCCCTTGACAAGGATGGCAACCAGATTGATGCCAAGGTCGAGAGCAACACACTTGCAGCCAACGCCGAGACCGACCTTGTGATAGCACTCACAGGCGAAGTGCACCATCTCGACGGAATCCGTTTTGTCGCAGTGCTCGAATCCGGCTCTACCGGTGAGGTTCTCTCGCCTGAGCAGACACTCTCGCTCGAAAATATCCGTGCCAAAATAACCGGTTACTACGAGAAAGAATTTTAAGCCATCTTACATCTTAACGAACAGCATAAATGAAAACCAACATAAGACTTTTTGCCGCGTGTGCGGTCATAGCAGCGGGCGGTGCAATGGCTTCGGCCCAGAACACCAACTCCGGATACTTCCTTGACGGTTACAACTACCGTTACCAGATGAACCCCGCTTTCGGCAACGACATGAACTTCGTGTCGTTCCCCGTCCTCGGTAATATCAACGCAGCCATGCGCGGCAATATCCATATGACCGACATCTATCATGTGGTAGATGGCCGCACGGTGCTCTTCACAAACCCCGAGGTCTCTTCATCGTTTCTCAACGGTCTCAGCTCCACAAGCAAACTCGGCCTCGACATGAAGATCAACGTCCTTTCCGGAGGTTTCAAGGCATGGGGTGGATACAATACCATCTCGATCAATGCACGCGCCGACGTTCATGCAGGTGTGCCGAAGACACTTTTCGAAATGGCCAAGCTCGGACTCTCGAACCGTTCCTACGACATACACAATCTCAACGCCTCGGCAATGGGTTACGCTGAAATCGCGCTCAACCACTCGCGCGACATCAAGCAGGTGCCCGGACTCCGCGCAGGTGCCGCAGTGAAGTTCCTTATCGGTTTCGCCAATGTGCAGGCCAATTTTAAGGAGGCTGACCTGACCCTCGGCGAGGATGCCTGGACCGGAACGACCAACGCCGACATCTACGCCAACCTCGGCGGCTTCCAGTACGAGACCAAGACCCGCGACGATGGCCGCCGGTATGTGTCGGGCATGAACATGGACGGCGACGGCTCAGTCGGTCCCAACGGATTCGGTATGTCGTTCGACCTCGGTGCCACCTACAAATGGCGCGACTTTAATTTCTCGCTCGGTGTGCTCGACCTCGGATGGATATCATGGTTCGACACAATGCACGCCTCGACCAACGGAAGCCGTACCGTATCGACCGACAAATACATCTTCAACGCCGACGAAGACGCCTCGAACAGTTTCGAGAGTGAATGGGACCGTCTTAGCGATGACCTCGCCGAGCTGTACCAGCTCACCGACAACGGCAATACCGGCACACGCAACGTAGGACTTGGCGCCACTCTCAACGTCGGCGTTGACTACGCCCTCCCGTACTACCGCCGTCTGCATTTCGGTCTGCTCAGCTCCTCGCGCTTCCAGAGCAACTATACATGGACAGAGGTACGCATCTCGGCTAATGTCAACCCGGTTGACTGCTTCTCGGCCGATGCCAACGTGGCTTTCGGCACGTTCGGAACATCATTCGGCTGGATGCTCAACTTCAACCACCGATACTTCAACATCTTCCTCGGCATGGATCATACCTTGGGCAAGCTCTCGAAAGAAGGCATACCCCTCAACTCCAACGCCTCGATGAATTTCGGTATAAACTTCCCCTTCTGAGAACTCCATGAACAATGGGCAGTTGTTCAAGCCGGACAGCTGCCTGTAACTTTCAAGTAATACTATAAATGAGTCAGGTGGCTGTGCAGAGAGCGCGGCCACTTGATTTTTCTGCCTTTTCGCACCTAAATTTTGGCTATTTGAATAAATTGTTATATATTTGGCAATTATTTCGGCAAAGGTGGCCCCAGCAGGTCAGAGAACCCGCCGTGGCTGCGCCGACTGTGAAATGTAAATCATATTAATTATGAACGAGCTTGAAAAAACAGCCTCCACGGAGGAGACTGTAACCCCCGCGCCCGAAGTGGCGGAAACTGAGAAAGAATGTATTGTTGAATCATCTCCCGCCGCCGACTTGGCAGCCGTGGCCGACAAAGAGACCGCGGCCGGGGCGTGCGCCGAGACCGAGTCTCCCGCTCTCGCGCTCAGCGAGGTGGCAGATGAACAGGATGAGGAAGAGAAGGCCAACGGCCGCCGCATCCACTCCATGAGCAAGGAGGAACTCCGCGACACACTCAAGGAGATACTTGCCGCCGACAATATGGAGGCACACCGAGAGGTGACAGCAATCAAACAGGCGTTCTTCAACCTGAAGAACCGCGAGAACATGGAGCTGCTCGACGCATATGTCGAAGCCGGAAATGACCCCGCTACTTTCTCCGCCCAGCCCGACGAGGTGGAAAACGAGCTCAAGACATTATACGCCGAATTCAAGGAACGCCGCGCGGCATTCATCGCAGCCGACGAGGCCCGTCGTGCCGAGAATCTTGAGAAAAAGCAGGAGATTCTTACCCGCATGGAGGAGATTGCAGGTGACATCGACAATGTCAACACCCGCTTCCCCGACTTCCAGAAACTCCAGAACGACTTCAAGGAAATCAAGGATGTGCCCGCCACAGCCGAGACCGAAATCTGGAAACAGTTCCAGAGCGTTGTGGAGCGTTTCTACGACAACCTGAAAATCAACAAGGAACTCCGCGACTTCGACTTCAAGAAGAACCTTGAGGCCAAACGTGCGCTTGTCGATGAGGCCAAGTCTCTCGAAAAGATGGCTGACCCGATCGCCGCATTCCGTGCTCTCCAGGGTCTGCACGACCAGTGGCGTGCCGTAGGGCCTGTGGCAAAAGAGATCCGCGACAGCATCTGGGATGAGTTCAAGGAGGCGTCTACCGTAATCAACCGCCGTCATCAGGAATATTTCGAGCAGCGCAAAGCTGCCGAACAGGCCAACGAAGAGGCCAAGACAGCTCTCTGCGAGGAAGTCGAGGCTATCAAGGTTGAGGACATGAAGTCGTTTGCCGACTGGAACGCCGCGACCGACCGCATCATCGAGATTCAGAAACGTTGGAAAGAATATGGCTTCGCTTCGAAGAAGGCCAATGCCGCTCTCTACGCACGTTTCCGCAAGGCCTGTGACGACTTCTTCGGTGCCAAGACCGAATACTTCCAGCGTTCCAAAGATGAACTCGCACGCAATCTTGAGAAGAAAACAGCTCTTTGCGAGAAGGCCGAGGCACTGAAAGGAAGCGAGGATCTCCGCAAGGCTACCGACGAGATTGTGAAGCTCCAGGCCGAGTGGAAATCTATCGGGAGCGTACCCCGCAAGCAGAGCGACGCCATCTGGCAGCGTTTCACCTCAGCCTGCAACTACTTCTTCGACGAGCGCAAGCGTCAGAGCAAGGAGCGTCACCGCACCGAGAACGAGAACCTTGAGAAGAAGCGCGACATCATAGCACGCCTCTCCGCCCTCCCCAAGGATGGTGACCGTCAGGAAATCATGCCGCAGATCAAGGAACTTCAGGCCGAATGGCAGAACGCCGGATTCGTACCCTTCAAGCTGAAGGAAAAAATCTATGCCGAATACCGCGCGATATGCGACGAACTTTACGATGCCTACAACAAGCGTGAGGCACGTCAGCGCATGAGCAATTTCCAGAACCGTGTTTCGGAACTCAAGGGAGACGGCAACAAGATCAACCGTGAGCGTGACCGTCTGGTGCGCATTTGCGAGAGCCGCCGCACCGAGCTGAAGACCATCGAGAACAACATGGGCTTCTTCAGTGTGAAGTCATCGGCCGGAAACTCCATGCTCAAGGATATGGAGAACAAGATCAAGCACATCAAGCAGGACATCAAGGAGCTTGAGGACAAGATCGCTCTGATTGACGCCGAGAGCAAATCCGAAAACAAATAAGGCTGTCTGCAGACCGGAATGACATTTCCGGCGGACGGTGCGCCGCAATAAACAGCAGTATATACGCGGTCTGCCTCAGGGTGGTCCGCGTATATCTGTGTTTAACACTGTATGTCTGTGTTTAATTGCATACCTGTGTTTAACACTTTTTGTGAACGTCAGCCCGAATCTGTGGAAATATTAACCGTCCCGGAGACGTTCTAAAAAGAGTGACATAGAAATTGACTAAGAGAAAAATACATATGACTTTCAAGATAAAGACCCTATTTGTTTCCGCCGCATTGATGCTGACCCTTCTTCCCGGACGTGCCGAACTTGCCCAGCGGGATATCCCTGTTGTATCACCCTCTGACTATACCGCCAACATCTCGCTCGCCAAGGAGGGCAACCCCGAGGCCGCCCGCATAGTAGGCGACTGTCTGCTCACAGGCACCGGTGTGAAGAGAGATGTCAACCAGGCGTGGAAATGGTATGTCCAGGCGGCCGGCAAACGTGACACCGAAGCCCGTTACCGCATAGCCGTGCTCTACCGCGACGGCTACGGTGTGAAGCAGAACGATGTCGAGGCTGCATACTGGTTCGGACGCGCCGCCAACAACGGACATCCACTCGCGCTCCTCAACCTCGCTGACTTCTACTACAATGGCCGCGGTCTGATAGGCGACAAACGTATCGCAGCCGAGAACTACTGGCGTGCCGCCGACCGTGGAGTGGCCGAGGCTGCCTACAAACTTGCCCTCATGCTCCGCGACGGTATAGGTATGCCGCAGGACAAATCGATGGCACTCAAATATTTCCGTCAGGCTGCCGATGCCAATTATGCCGACGCAGCCCTTCTCGCAGAGTTTCTGGTGCAGCAGGGTGTGAGAATGCCGGGAAAGGCTGTACATGCCAAGAATCCGCAGGCTAAAAAAGCCCCGGCCAAGAAGAAAGCTACCTCGGCTCCGCGCCCCGGTTCCAAATCAAAGTCGAAATCCAAATCAAAGAAGCGCAGGTAATTACCTAAGCTCCTGAACCTTAATTACCCCACTATGACTGAACTTATCCTTCTGAATATTTCCGGTACTGACCGGAGCGGTATCACCGCAAGTCTGACAGAGATTCTCGCCAAGTACGATGCCAAGATTCTCGACATCGGCCAGGCCGATATCCACCACACACTCTCGCTCGGCATCCTCATAAAGACCGACAGCGAGCGCAGCGGCCAGATTCTGAAAGAAATACTCTTCAAGACGCGAGACCTCAACATACAGGTCAACTTCGACCTTGTGAAGGAGGCTGACTATAATGACTGGGTGTCGCGTCAGGGCAAGAACCGCTACATCGTGACCATACTGGGCCGCGAGATCACGGCGCGCCAGATCTCAGAGGTTACAAAGATTATCTCTGAGCAGGGACTCAACATCGAGACCATCACACGCCTTACGGGCCGTATGCCGCTCGACGAGACCGAACAGCCCCTCACCAAGGGCTGTATAGAGATGTCCGTTCGCGGCACGCCGGCCGACATCGTGCGTATGCAGGAAGACTTCATGCACCTTGCGGCCAACCTCAATTTCGACATATCGCTTCAGGAGGATACAATCTACCGCCGTTCGCGCCGTCTGATATGCTTCGATATGGACTCTACCCTTATCCGTACTGAAGTTATCGATGAACTTGCCGACCGTGCCGGAGTGGGCGAGGAGGTGCGTGCCATCACCGAATCGGCCATGCGCGGAGAGATTGATTTCAACGAGAGCTTCAAGCGCCGTGTGGCATTGCTCAAGGGGCTCGACGTGTCGGTCATGAAGGAGATTGCCGAAAACCTTCCCATAACAGAGGGGGTGGAGCGCATGATGAGTGTGCTGAAGCGTTCCGGTTACAAGACAGCGATTCTTTCCGGTGGTTTCACATATTTCGGAAACTACCTCAAGCAGCGTTTCGGCTTCGATTATGTATATGCCAACGAGCTTGAAGTGGGGGAGGACGGCAAGCTGACAGGCCGCTATGTCGGCGACATTGTTGACGGCAACCGCAAGAAAGAGCTTCTCAAACTGATAGCCCAGGTCGAGAACATCAACATCCAGCAGACCATAGCCGTTGGCGACGGTGCCAACGACCTTCCGATGCTTTCCACCGCCGGACTCGGAATCGCATTCCATGCCAAGCCAAAGGTCAAGGAATCAGCCGGGCAGAGCATATCGACCATCGGTATAGACGGAGTGCTCTATTTCCTCGGATTCAAGGATTCCTACATACAACAGTAGTCACAGCCGTATGAACCCGGAATATCTGTTGCAGTAATCATACCCATATACGCCGCACCCCTCAACATTTGAGGGGTGCGCGGCGTTAAAAAGACATGGAACACGCCCGGCGTAGTCCAGTTTATCCACTATAATTGCTTTGTTATGTCTCACATAAGGCTTGTGGCACTTCTTACAGTGCTTTGGACGGCCGTTGCCGCCTCGTATTCACAGACTTCTGCTGATGTAGAATATATGAATCAGGAGAGAGCCGTGCCTGCCGACACGCTTCCCTCCTTCGAACCTCCTGCCTCGACTCTGCCCCGCGAGGGACATCGCGAGACGGTCGGTCTCGTGTTGAGCGGCGGCGGAGCCAAGGGCATAGCCCATGTCGGCATAATCAAGGCGCTGGAAGAGAATGATATACCGATTGACTACGTTACCGGTACCTCGATGGGAGCCATAGTCGGCAGCCTCTACTCGTGCGGCTGGTCGCCCGAGAAGATGCTTGAGTTTTTTACCGCTCCGGACTTTCTCGACTGGTCAACCGGCACGATCAACCGTAAGAACATATACTACTTCTACGAACCGCGCCCCACTCCGAAGTGGGTGAGTGTCAATGTGAATTTCCTCAAGAAAGAATCGTTGCCTAACCAGATAATCCCCACGAGCCTTGTCAGCCCGCTCCCAATGAACATTGAGTTCCTGAAAATATACGGGCCATATTCGGAGCAGTGCGGCGAGAATTTCAATAAACTCTTTGTGCCGTTCCGTTGCGTGGCTTCAGATGTCTACCACAAGCATAAGGTGGTGTTCGGCGACGGGTCGCTCGGCGAGGCTGTCCGCACCTCAATGAGTTTCCCGATGGTGTTCCGTCCCATCGAGGTTGACGGAGTGTTGCTCTACGACGGCGGTATCTATGACAATTTCCCCGTCAACGTGATGGAAGAGGATTTCAATCCCGACTTCATGATCGGGGTTTCGGTGTCGGGAGCCGATTCCAAGCCGCGCCGTGGCGACATGTACAGCCAGCTTGAGGATATGATAATCCAGAACAACGACTATTCCCTACCGGCCGACAAAGGTGTCAAGATCCAGGTGCCGGTGCTCAACTTCGGAGTCCTCCAGTTTGACAAGGCCGCCACAATCTATGAGATAGGCTACCAGACAGGACTCTCGATGGTCGATTCCATCAAATCGCGCCTGTCGGCACGTATGCCACTGGAACGCGTCACCGCACGCCGAGACAGTTTCGCCGCTGCCACTCCGGCGCTGGAGTTCGACTCGGTGCAGGTGCAGGGTGTGAGCGGCAGTCAGGCCCGGTACCTGAAGTTCCTTTTCACTCACGACATGCCCGGCAAGTTCGGTATGCAGCAGACTGAAACCTCCTACTACCGAGCTGTCACCGACGGTTCGCTGAGCAACCTTGTGCCTGAGGCTGTGTTCGGGCGCAACGGCAACAACACTCTCCGCCTCGTGGCCACTCCTCGCCGTCCATGGACACTTGCCGTCGGCGGGTACCTGACCACCTCGACCAACTCAATGCTTTACTTCTCGGCAGGTTATCACACCCTCGGACTCAACTCGCTCGACGTGTCGGCTTCGGCATGGATAGGACAGTCCTACTATGCCGGTATGCTCAATGCCAAATTCTCGCTCCGCACGCGCATACCATCTTATGCCGAACTGACCGGAGTGCTCAGCAAGCAGAAATACTATCAGTCGGAAGTGCTGTTCTTCAAGAGCTCGAACCCGATGTTCGCCACCGAGGTTGACAACTTCCTGCGGGGAAGTTTCGTGTGGGCAATGGGGAGCCGCGCCAAAGGCTTTGCGAGCATAGCGGGCGGTTACATATCCGATTCATATTATCAGCCTGAGATTGCCGACGACGACCGTCATCGCGACAAGGTGCAGTACCGGGTGGGAGTTTTCCGTGCCGGAGTCGAGGGAAACAGTCTCGACAACCAGATGTATCCCTCGTCGGGCAGCCGCTGGTTCGCCTCGGTCGACCTCAGCGTGCAGTCCTCACGTTACTGTCCGGGCGAGAATTCCAAGGCCGGAGGTGGCTGGAAAGACAAGCCTGTGGCCTCGGTCGAGCTGCTGTGGAAACGCTTCTTCCCCGTCTCGAAACAATGGGCAATAGGAGCCTTCGCCAACGGTATGGCAACCCTGCAGCGTCTCGACCAAAACTATTACAACACGCTCATGCACGCCGCCGCATTCGCACCGACACCATCAACCCAGAACTATTTCAACATAGCTTTCCGTTCCGACAATTATCTTGCGGCCGGAGTGATACCTATGTGGATGCCGCTCAAGCGGATGCAGGTGCGCGGAGACTTCTACGTCTATATGCCTGTGCGCGACATTGTCGACACCGGGCGTGATACCCGTGCCCGTTACGGCGACTGGTTCCGGACTGCCCGCTTCCTGGGCGAGGTGGCGGTAATCTACAACCTGCCTTTCGCCAGCATCTCCTTCTACGGCAACTATCTCTCGTATCCGGCCCGCAACTGGAACTTCGGAATCTCGTTCGGCCTGCTCTTCAAGGCTCCCAAGCTACTCAGACACTGACGGGCCGCATAGTTGCTGGACCACAATCTCTTCGAACTGTTCGTTCTGCCACACAGTAGAGTCGGCGAGAACAAGCATTACCGGTATGCGGAGACGCAGCGCGAGATCCTTGGCTTTTTCCGAGCCGAGAGCCATCATGGATGTTGCGAAAGCGTCGGCGCTCATCGCCGTTGCAGAGATCACGGTGGCGCTGAGCACGTCAGTGCGTGCCGGGCGTCCGGTTGTGGCCGATATGGTGTGCCCGTATGCGCCTTGGGCATCGCGGTGGAAATTGCGGTAGTCGCCCGATGTGGCCATGCCACGGTAGGTTATAGCCACGACGCACTGGGAGTCGTGACGTATTGAATCGGACGTGAAAGGACGGTCGATCGACACTCGCCATTTCTCTCCCGACGGAGAAAGTCCCGAGCACCGGATCTCGCCACCGATTTCAACCAGATAATCATTTATGCCGTTGCGTTGCAGCATCTCGCCCACGCGGTCGCAGCCGTAACCCTTGGCTATGGCCGAGAAATTGAACTCTATGCGCGGGTCATCCTTCACAAGCATATTGTTCTCGATATGAGTCTTGGTTATGCCTGTGAACCGGAGCAACGAGTCGATGCGGAGGGTGTCGGCCGTGGCCTTGTGCCCCTTGCCGAATCCCCATGCCGTTATCAGCGGCCCGAGGGTCGGGTCGAATGCACCCTTGGTCACGCCGTTCACGATTCTCGACATCTCATACACACGCCGGTAATTGCTGTCGAGCGGCAGCTGTTCCCCCGCGTTCAGGCGGCTTGCGAGCGAAGTCGGGTCGAACACATTGAGCGAAGCGCCGACATCGCGGAGCGTGGCCATGATGCTGTCGGACATGTCACGGTCCGCGCGGTAGGTTATATGATATGTCGTGTGCCACACCATACCCTCGTCCTGCCGGAAGCGGTCACTCTCACACGACACAGATAACGTTGATGCTGAGACAATAAATAATGCTGTCAGCGATTTGAAAATCCTTCTCATGAGTCAGATAATAAGTTGTTTTCGGTCCTGATTTAAGATAAAAGTAGATTTTTGTCTGAAATATTTGGTAAATTTACAAAAAACAATTAAATTTACCGTACATATAGGAAATAAATATGTTAAATTCGTAAAAACAAAGTTTAACAACAAACCAAAACTAAGTTATAACCATCTAAATCTGAAGTGAAGTTGACGCAACATCAGCAACACACACCTAAAAACATTGAACTATGAAGGAATCATTTGTTTTTTTGGCCGAAGGATTCGAGGAGGTGGAGGCGCTCACGGCCGTAGATGTACTCCGCCGCGCGGGAATGCCCGTGAAAACAGTCTCGATCACCAGTTCACAACTTGTTACCGGAGCGCATGGCATCACGGTAAAAGCAGATGTAATCTATGACAGTACCATGTTCAAGGATCCGGCATGGCTCATCTTGCCCGGCGGACTTCCCGGAGCTGACCATCTCCATGACTATTCGCCGCTGCTCGGACTTCTCCGTCAGCAGTGTGAGTCGCGCCATGGCCGTATAGCGGCTATATGTGCCGCTCCGGCTGTAGTGCTCGGTGAGGAGGGACTTCTAAAGGGACGCACCGCAACTTGCTATCCCGGATTCGAGGATAAGCTCAAGGGGGCAAAATATGTCGACACCGCAGTCGTATCGGACGACAAGTTTGTGCTCGGCAACGGCCCGGCATCAGCACTGCCTTGGGCACTCGCTATCGTGGCGAAGGAACTCGGAGAGGCTAAATCGTTCAACATCGCGAACCAGATGCTTCTCTATCCTCTCAGCACAGAGCATCCCGACAATATTTTCGGTTGAACACGCTGTCTGAACTGTAACAGCAGCGCAGCCTGCATAAGAAACCAAAGAAAGCGATTAACGATTAAATCGTAAATGGACATCTACTACACAATCGAGAGACCCGGCTCGTCAAAATATACAGAGAAGATGAGCCGGTTTCTCTCGTTTGCTTTGCCCGTCAGCACGGCCGAGGAGGCGAAGCAGGCGGTGAAACGCTATCAGAACGAATATCATGACTCGCGCCATGTATGCTGGGCCTACATGCTCGGCCCGTCGCGCACGGAGTGGCAGCTCAACGACAACGGTGAACCGTCGGGCACAGCCGGCAAGCCGATATTAGGTCAGATAAACAGTCTTGAGCTGACCGACGTATTGGTGATAGTGGTGCGCTACTTCGGCGGTATCAAGCTCGGCACCTCGGGTCTGATTGCCGCATACCGCGAGGCGGCGCGTCTCGCCCTTGAGGATGCCGGCCGTCGTGAATGCCGCGAGATGCGGCGTCTGAGCGTCGGGTTCTCATACGAGACAGCCGACAGCGTGATGCGGATCATAAAGAATCCGGATGTGAACATAATCGAGAAGACATTCGACAATCTGTGTCATGCCCTGATAGAGTTTCCGCTCGATCTCGAAGAGGAGCTTACAGGACGGCTTTCCAAGGTGGAGGGCATAATGATTGACCCTGCCGACCCCTGATTGCCCCTGCCGACCCCTGAATTTTATAAAATCAGGGCATTTTTTGCGAAATATCTGTCTGAAATTGTGATTAATTCAAAAAAAATTACGATATTTGCATTGCAAAATGCGGATGAATGGTCTGGTACTGTTGATTTGCACGATGCAATTGGTTGAATCATAAATGTTTAACTTTGTGGTTTCGGCGCTTTTGGTGTCGAACGGATAGATTTGGGACTAAAACAGACAAATCTTAAACAGATATATTAAAATGACAAAGGCAGATATCGTAACCGAAATTTCTCGCAGTACCGGCCTTGAGAAGGCTGCAGTGCTCGCTACTGTTGAAAAGTTCATGGAAGTCGTTAAAGACTCGATGGCAGGCGGCAACAACGTTTACCTTCGCGGCTTCGGCAGCTTCGTGGTAAAGACCCGCAAGGAGAAGACCGCGAGAAACATTTCGCGTAATACGACCATCAAGATTCCGGAGCACAAAGTTCCGACTTTCAAGCCCTCTAAGGTTTTCCTTGAGGAAGTGAAGAAATAATGAGACCCATTTCTCACCGGGTCCCGGCCCGGTGAGAGCGTCTCAAACAGTTTAATCAATAAAAGTTATCAATTATGCCCAGCGGAAAGAAGAGAAAAGGTCACAAGATGGCCACTCACAAGCGTAAGAAAAGACTGAGAAAGAACCGTCATAAGAAGAAATAAGCAGATTTCTTCTATTGCGTGAACAGCCGGCACCGGGGCGCTGTCCGCCGCACAGCAGGCGCACGCCCCATGCCGATAAAAGAACAAACCGATCATCGCCACGGCATGAGCAAGTTTGTTCTTTTTAATTATAGACGGTCCGCCATGGCCATCGTGGTCGTGAGCGGGTCAAACCATCATCACACTTAGTATGAAAAGCGAATTAGTAGTTGACGTCAGCCAGGAGGACATATCGATTGCCCTGCTGGAAGACTCCCGTCTGGTCTCGCTCCAGAAAGAGAGCCGCAACATCGCCTATGCGGTGGGTGACCTCTATCTGGCGAAAGTCAAGAAGATCATGCCGGGTCTGAATGCCGCATTTGTGGATGTGGGCTATGAAAAGGACGCTTTTCTTCATTATCTTGACCTCGGACCTCAGTTCAGTTCCTATGGTGCCTTCCTTGAGGAGGCGTTCCAGGACCGCAAGAAGGTTCCGTCGGTCTCCCGGCAGAAACTTCAGCCTGACATCCCCAAGCAGGGAACAATCCAGACAGTCCTCCAGCCCGGTCAGCAGCTCCTCGTGCAGATTGCAAAGGAGCCGATCTCATCAAAGGGACCCCGGTTGACAACTGAAATATCCTTCACGGGACGTTTCATGGTGCTCATGCCGTTTGGCGATAAAATCTCGGTGTCGCAGAAAATCAAGTCGACCGAAGAGAAAATACGTCTCCGCCAGCTCATAGGCAGCATCAAGCCCAAAGGATTCAGCGTGATTGTACGCACATCGGCAGAAAACAAACGTGTCGCCGAACTAAACAACGAGCTCCGCACGCTCCTCAAGAACTGGGAGGAGTCGGTGGCAAAGATGCAGCGCAGCAAGGCTCCCGCGCTCATCTACGAGGAGGACTCGCGCGCCGTGAGCGTGATACGCGACATGTTCAGCCCAAATTTTGAGAACATATATGTGAATCATGCAGAGACTTTCACGCAGATTCAGAATTATGTGGCTCTCATCTCGCCCGAGAATAAAGAGATTGTAAAGCTTTATTCGAAAGACACGCCGATTTTCGACAATTTCAACATCACGCGACAGATCAAGAGCAGTTTCGGAAAGACAGTGTCGTTCCGCTCGGGTGCATACCTCATCATAGAGAGCACCGAGGCGCTCCATGTGATCGATGTCAATTCCGGAAACCGCAGCAAGGCATGTCCCGACCAGGAGTCGAACGCGCTCGATGTGAATCTGAAAGCCGCCGACGAGATTGCCCGCCAGCTGCGTCTGCGCGACATGGGTGGTATTATCGTGGTCGATTTCATCGATATGGGCAAGGCGGAGCACCGCCAGCAGCTCTACGACCACATGCGCGAGGTCATGGCAAATGACAGGGCACGCCACAATATTCTGCCTCTCAGTAAATTCGGACTGATGCAGATCACGCGTCAGCGTGTGCGCCCGGCTCTCGACATCACCACAAACGAGTCATGTCCCTCCTGCTTCGGAAAGGGTGAGGTGTCGGCCTCGATTCTCTTCACCGACAAACTGGAGGAGAAGATTGAATATCTGGTCGAGCATCTGAAGGTCAAGAAGTTCAATATGTACATCCATCCGTTTGTCGAGGCTTATGTCAAGAAGGGCGTCTTCTCGCTCTATGGCAAATGGAAGCGGAAGTACGGACGCGGATTCAAGGTCATCGCCGACGAGTCGCTGGCCTACCTGCAATACAAGGTCTTCGACCCCGACGGCAAGGAGATAGATGTCAAGGAGGAAAGCGACATGAGCACGAGTCAGAGCAAGAACCGTGTGCGTGTCAAGAACCGCGACAATGAAGAAAACTGATTCTTACGGTTATTTAGCAAAAGGGAGCGCCGAGGCGCTCCCTTTTAGTTGATAACATATTGGGGTTCATTGGGGGGTAATCCGATAAATCAGGATAAATCCCGATAAATCAGGATTTATCGGGATTGGCAAGATAGTCGGCGACTATGAAGGTGCTGCCGCCGATGTAGATTATGTCGTCGGGGGCGGCATCTGCATGCGCCGCCTTGGCTGCCTCTCTCACTGTCGGGTAGCCCGTAGCTTCGAGTCCGCGGGCTTTGCAACGCTGCTCGACCTCGTGCCAGGGCATGGCGCGTGGTATCTGCGCCTGGGTGGCGTAGTAGCACGCGTCGGCAGGAAACATCGGCAGGATATGGTCAACATCCTTGTCAGATACAAAGCCGATCACAAATCTCAACCGTGCATTTCTCTCCTTGTTGTCCTTCCCATCATTCATGTTGCGGTCTTTGCAGCCATTCGCATTGCTGTCAGGTTCATTTGTAGTAGCGTTCTTGCGGTTGTCGATGAGCTGACGGAGCTGGGCGAGGTTGTAGGTGAGCCCTGCCTCGTTGTGGCCGGTGTCGCATATGGTGAGAGGTGTGCGTGACACGATTGTCCAGCGTCCGCGGAATCCTGTCAGTGCCTCGACCTCGCGGAAGCCTTGTTCCATCGCCTCCTGGCTGATCTCCACTCCGAGACGGCGCAGTTCGTCGAGTGCGACGCGGGCGGTGTTGACATTCTTCTTCTGGTAGTCGCCTGTCAGGGAGCAGTGCAACGCCTCGTTAGCATTGTCGTCCACCTCGCGGTATGCCTCGCGGAGCGGAGCGTTGACTTCGGCGGCTTTGGCGCGGAAAACCGGTTCGGTCTCCGAAGTGGCCTCACCGATTACAGCCGGTATGCCGGGTTTGATTATTCCGGCCTTTTCTCCGGCTATCTTTTCGAGCGTGTCACCAAGGAATTGCGTATGGTCTTTAGAGATGTTGGTTATGACGCTGAGCAGGGGAGTTATTATGTTGGTCGAGTCGAGACGGCCACCCATGCCGACCTCTATCACGGCATAGTCCACCTCCATCTCGGCAAACCAGTCGAAGGCCATCATCATGGTCAGCTCGAAGAAGGAGGGTTTGTCGCCCGTGTAGCCCGACTTCTTCCATTTCTCGACAAACCCGACTACTTTATCCTCGGGAATCATCTCGCCGTTGACCCTCATGCGCTCGCGGAAGTCCACGAGATGCGGGGAAGTGTACAGAGCCGTGCGGTATCCCTGGCTCTGCAGGGTGGCGGCAATCAGGTTCGACACGCTTCCCTTGCCGTTGGTGCCGGCCACGTGAATGGCTTTCCAACGTCGGTGTGGGTTTCCGAAGTGTCTTGACAGCTCCTCGCTGCGTTCAAGACCCGGTTTATATGCTGCGGCTCCCACACGCGAGAACATGGGGAGCTGCGCGAAAAGCCAGTCTATAGCTTCCTTATATTCCATATAGCAGATAGCCGGTTATTCCGGCCAGTATTATTACTAAGATCGGATGAAATTTAATTGTACGGTTTTTCAGCTTGATCGGGAAATACACCAGGCAGAACGCGGCCACGCATATCAGGATGCTTGCCGTGAGCTGCGACGTCTCGCCGTTGGGGTTGAAGTTGGCGGAGTTCATGAGCATGATTGCCGCCGAGGCAATAAGCCCGACCACCACGGGGCGCAGTCCGGAGAATATGGCCTTTATCACGCCGCTCTCCTGATGGCGCCGTATGAAATGCGAGCTGTAGAGCACGAGGAAGAATGAGGGTACGGTGACAGCCAACGTTGCCAGTATGGAGCCGAGAATGCCCCACAGTGGCGAAGCGAGAGCCGGGTCATAGCTTCCGGGTGCGACGAAGCCGATGTATGTCGCTGAATTTATACCGATAGGGCCGGGAGTCATCTGTGAGATGGCTACTATGTCGGTGAACATCTGCTCCGAAATCCAGCTGTTGTCCGACACGACAATCTTCTCGACGAGTGACAGCATGGCGTAGCCGCCACCGAATCCGAAGATGCCGATCTTTATATATGCCCAGATAAGTTTCCAGTAAATACCCATTTTAGGTTTTAGGTTTTAGAGTTTAGGTTTTAGGCTTCAGGTGTTAGAGTTTAGGCTTTAGGCGTTAGAGTTTAGGTTTCAGTGTTTGATTTATATTGTCTGAATCTAAAGCCTAAAACCTAACGCCTAACGCCTCTCCTTCCGATTTTCCAGAAGATGTAGCCTCCGAGCGCGCCGAGAATGATGTAGAGGATGGGGTTGGACACGAATCCGAGGTCGAGCGAGATCATCAGTGCCACTACCAGAGGTATCCATACCGTCTTCCACGAGAGCTTGGCGGCACGTGCCGAGGTCAGCACGGGAGCCACAATCAACGCTACCACCGCCGGGCGTATCCCCATGAATATCGAGGAAATCACGCGGTTGTTCTTGATCATGTCGGGCGTGAGGAAGATTGCAATAGCGAGAATTATCAGGAACGAGGGGAGGATAGTTCCGGCCGCGGCGAGTATGCTTCCGCGCATTCCACGCATCTTGTCACCTACGGCTGTGGCGATGTTGACGGCGAGGATGCCCGGGAGCGACTGGGCTATAGCCAAAAGATCGAGAAAGTCATCTTTCTCGATCCAATGATGCTTGTCGACTATCTCGCGTTCGATTATCGAAATCATTGCCCAGCCTCCGCCGAAGGTGAAGGCCCCGATCTTGAAAAAGCTCGCGAACAGTTGCCAATATATGTTCATGATCAGCCTATGCTTATCAATCAGTGTCTATCAATCAGTTACTTTTTTATCAGTCAGTCCTTCTTGTCCATCTGTCTCCATACGTACCAGATGTATGCCAATACGAACGGAATGAAGAGCGAGGCGTAGCTCATGGCCGTGAGTGTGAACTCGGTCGATGAAGCGTTGCGGATGGTCAGCGAGCTCATCGGGTCGGTCAGAGAGGGGAGGAATGCGGTGTTGCCGTAGCCGGCCGCCCAGAAGAGCGAAATGACAGCGAGGAATGTTCCGAAGCCGGTGAACCATATTCCCGATGTGAAGCACTTCGAGAAGACTGAGCGGATCAGTCCGTAGAGCACAAGCACCACGCCTAAGAGCAGAGTGGCGAGTTCCCACCAGTTGGAGGTCATGTTGTGGAAATACTTGTAGGGCATCTCGACCACTGAGGCATTGCGGCCGTCAGCTGTCAGCACCTCGTAGCCGGTAGCTGTGAAAAGCAGGGCGAGGAACACGAGGAAGAAGATCACGAAGATACTGCCTGTCACAAAGGCCATGCGGCGCAGTGTGATGAAGAAATCGCCGTCGCTGTCGCCGAGGCGGTTCATCATGTAGAGACATGCCTGCATACATGCGAGGAAGAGCACCGCAACGCCGAGCACGAGGTTGCGGGCGTTGAAGATAGCCTCGAAGCCATGTGTGGAGGCCCACTGCGAGATTACGGGAGCCTGACCGGAGAGGATGTTGTCGCGGTTCACAGTGAATTCCGCGCCGAAGAAGAACATCGCCACAGCCACACCTAACAGGATTGTGCCCACGCTGCCGTTGATGAAGAGGAAAGCGTCGTAGGTGCGGGTGCCGTAGACGTTGCCTTTCTTGCGGCGGTACTCATAGCTCACGGCCTGGAGCACGAAGCTGAAGAGGATAAGGATCCATAGCCAGTATGCGCCGCCGAAGCAGGTTGAGTAATAGAGCGGGAACGATGCGAAGAACGCTCCGCCGAATGTAACGAGTGTTGTGAACGTAAGTTCCCACTTGCTGCCCATCGCGCCGATGATCTTGTCGCGGCGTTCCTCGGTGGTGCCGAGGCTGTAGAGCAGTGTCTGTCCGCCCTGCACCATGAGCAGGAAGACCAGTATTCCTCCGAGCACGGAGATAAGAAGCCACCAGTAGTTCTGAAGATATTCGAGTGTCATGACTTAAGCTTTTTCAGGTGTGTACAATTGTTCTTTCGATCTCTTCTCGACATAGCGGCACATGATGCTCACCTCGGCCACGAGGAGCAGAGTGAAGACCACGGCGAACATCCAGAATGTCGTGATAACCGATGATACGGGTATGTCGGAAATGGCGGCGCATGTCGGCAGAAGATCCTGGATTGCCCAGGGCTGACGGCCAACCTCGGCTACTGCCCAGCCGGCCTCGGAGCATATCCACATAAAGGGCACCGATACCATTGCTGCCATGTAGAACCAGCGGAAGCGGTCTATCAGGTCCCTGCGGTAGACGAAGAAGAGTGTCACAACGAAGAAGAGCAGGAAGTATGAGCCGAGAACGACCATCACGCGGAACATGGTGAACGTAAGCCCTACGGGCGGGATAGCCTCCTCGACCGAGTCGAAATAAGCGTAACCGAAGTAGGGATAGTTCACGCTCAGCTCCTTCTGCGCTGCCTCCATGGCTGCCTTGTCGCCGGCCTTGCGTGCGGCATCGTAGTCGGCAAGTGACTTCTGCGCAAGCTTGCCGCGCTCTATGCGCTCGGCGTAGCTTACGGTGTTGATGGTGTCGCCGTCGGCATTGATCGAGAAGCCCTCGACTATGTCGCTGATGCCGGGCACGAACGTATTGGGGTCATGGTTTGCAAGAATTGAGAGACCGTAGGGAATCGACACCTCGAAGAGATATTCATCCTCCTCGTTGTTCCACTCCTTGTCGGGGTTGAGCATGGCGACACCGGTCAGAGACTGGCCGACGTGACCATGGTAGAGACCCTCCATGGCGGCGAGTTTCATGGGCTGGTGGCGTGCGACCTGGACAGCTGAACCGTCGCCTGTGTACATGGTGAGAAGCAGGCCGATAAGACCGAACCATGCGCCGACCTTTATGGAGTTGACGGCGAAGTCGCGGTTGCGGCGGCGCCAGAGCATGTAGCAGCTCACACCGATCACAAACACACCGGCGAGCGCCCATCCGCTGAACACGGCATGGAAGAACTTGTTGACGGCTATGCCCGAGAACAGTGCCCAGAAGTCGGTCATGACGTTACGCATCTGCGCGGGGTCAAACTCCATTCCGACAGGATACTGCATCCATGCGTTGGCCACAAGAATCCAGAGAGCGGAGATCGAGGCGCCGATGGCGGTGAGCCATGTCGAAGCGAGGTGGAAGCGGGGGCTGACCTTGTTCCAGCCGAAGAACATCACCGCGCCGAAAGTAGCCTCCATGAAGAAGGCGAGTATGCCCTCGATGGCCAGCGGTGCGCCGAAGATGTCGCCGACAAACCAGGAGTAGTTGCTCCAGTTCGTGCCGAACTCGAACTCAAGGATAAGACCTGTGGCGACACCGATGGCGAAATTGATGCCGAACAGTGTCATCCAGAATTTAGTGGCACGGAGCCAGTTCTCAGACTTGGTGCGCAGATAGGCGCTTTCCATGATGGCCACAATCACCGACAGACCCAAGGTCAGCGGCACAAAGAGCCAGTGGTAGATGGCGGTGATAGCGAACTGCAGGCGCGACCACTCGACCACACTCATCAAATTCTCCATATGATAGATATGATAGGTTTTATATTATCTTCGCAAAATTAATCATTTTTTGCATACATAAAAGAATTTTAGGAGATTTTCTCACTTTTTTGTAAAAGTCGCCCCCGACAGTTTATTTTCTCGCATTAATTTCGTAATTTTGCAGTGCGCCGTTTGCGGAGAGCAGATGGCGATATGATTAAAATCCGATTATTATGGCACTTTGGTTTGAATGTAAAGTAAGATATGACAAGATGCAGGAAAACGGCATGGTCAAGAAGGTCAACGAGCCCTATCTGGTGGATGCACTGACCTTTACCGAAGCCGAGGCCCGTATCATAGAGGAGATGAAGCCTTTTATTTCGGGCGAATATTCAATTTCGTCGGAGAAGAAGACCAAGATTTCCGAGATATTTTTCAACGAGGGTGGCGACCGCTATTTCCTCGTAAAGGTCAACTTCATCACCCTCGACGAGAACAAGGGCGTGGAGAAGAAGACCGTAAGCCAGATTCTTGTGCAGGCTTCCGACTTCGAGGATGCTGTCGAGAAATTCAAGGAGGGCATGAAGGGCACGATGGCCGATTACGAGATCGGTGCCATTTCGGAGACCCTTATCATGGATGTCTTCGGAGCAAACCTTAACCCCGAAAACTGATAACCTCTCCGACTATGGTAGCCGACGAGATTCGCAGACTGCACGAGGAATTGCCCGAAGGGGTAAGGCTTGTGGCCGTATCGAAATTTCATCCTGTCGAGGCTCTTATGGAGGCTTATGACGCGGGTCAACGCTGTTTCGGCGAGAGCCGCGTGCAGGAACTTTTTGAGAAGATTCCGGCCATGCCGGCCGATGTGAAGTGGCACTTCATCGGTCACCTCCAGACCAACAAGGTCCGCCAGATTATAGGGAAGACCGCTCTGATAGAAAGTGTTGACTCGGAGCGTCTTCTTGACCTGATAGACCGTGAGTCGGAGCGCGCCGGGGTGGTGACGCGTGTGCTGATGCAGGTGCATGTGGCCCGCGAGGAGACCAAGTTCGGCTTCCTACCCGAGGAGCTGATGGCTTATTTCACTGACCGCCGATTCGAGTCGCTCAAGGCCACACATATTTGTGGGGTGATGGGCATGGCTTCGAATACAGACGATATGGAGCGGGTGCGCCGCGACTTCGCCGAGATCCGCTCGATATTTAACCGAGTGAATGAGCTTTGCCCCGACCTGCGCGGATTTGACACGGTGTCGATGGGCATGAGCGGCGACTGGCAGTTGGCGGTTGAGGAAGGCTCGAACATGGTGCGCGTCGGATCCCTTATTTTCGGCCCCCGGCAGTATTGAGTCTGTCAGTTAGCCACGAGAACTTTTTTAAGAGAAAATAAGAGAAAAGTATTTCCCTGAATACAAAATTATGAACTAACATTTAAAATTTCTTATCATGGTAGAAAAATCTCAGAGAGAGAAGAGAAACTATGCTCTTCCGATTACCATCATGTTCGCGCTCTTCTTCATGATCGCGTTCGTAACCGGTTATCAGAACCCGCTCGGTTCGGTCATCGAGAAGATGTCGAGCGGTAACAAGCTGATGTCGCAGCTCGGCACGCTGGCCAACTTCATAGCCTATGCCTTCATGGGTTATCCGGCCGGTAAACTTCTTCAGAACAAAGGATTCCGCGTCACCGCTCTGTGGGCTGTGACAATCGGCTTCATCGGCGTGGCCATCACCTATGCCTCAGGCTTCATAGCCGAGGATTCCACAGCAGTGGCAATCTATCTTGTCGGTGCGTTTGTGGCCGGCTTCTCGATGTGTCTTCTCAACTCTGTGGTAAACCCGATGCTCAACTCGCTGGGCTCGACACCCAAGCAGGGTAACCAGCTCGTGCAGTTCGGCGGTACGTTTAACTCGCTCGGAGCCACACTCGCTCCGGTCATCGTCGGCGGTCTTCTCGGCGGTGCCGCAAGTTCAATCTCTTCGGCCAATCCGGTGTTCTATCTCGCCATGGCAATCTTCGCCATCGCCTTCCTCGTGCTCTACCTGAGCAAGCTCCCCGAATCGCCCGACCTCGGCAAGAAGCAGGAGAAAATCAAGGTTGCAAACGCTTTCAAATACACCAACTTCACATTCGGTGTTCTGGCCATCTTCTGCTACGTAGGTCTTGAGGTAGGTATCGCCAACTGGACACTTCAGTATCTTGAGAAGTCGCAGGATGTCATCAACAACAACGAGATGGAGTCGGCGGCCATCGCCGGAACCGTGGTCGGTATCTACTGGCTCCTGATGCTCATCGGACGTTTCATCGGCGGTGTTGTCGGCAGCAAGATCTCATCGCGCGCCATGCTTACATTCGCCGCTGTCGGTGCCATGGTGCTGATTGCGCTCGGTATCTTTACCGAAGAGACTACGGTCGGCTTCGTGGGCTTCAGCTCAGCAGACTTCTCGTTCGGCGTGGTACGCATCCCGCTCAACGCCGTCTTCTTCGTGCTCTGCGGATTCTTCGCATCTGTGATGTGGGGAGCAATCTTCAACCTCTCTGTCACCGGTCTCGGCAAGTACACGGCTGTCGCATCGGGTATCTTCATGATGATGGTATGTGGCGGCGGTATCTTCCCCGCAATCCAGTCGCTCGTTGCCTCAAGCTCGATTATCGCCAGCTTCTGGGTGCCCTTCTGCCTCGCGGCCTACATCTGCTGCTACGCTCTCTTCCTGTCGCGTCCGCGCAACGATGCCGGACTGCCCGAGAGCCCCGAAGTGCTCGACTGATACTGTTGACGAAAATATTACAGAATCCGGTGAAGCATCCGTGCTCACCGGATTTTTTTATGAAACGGAGCGCTGCTGTTCAGCCCGCCGTTCATAAAAAAGTTAAAAAATATTATGAGATGGCTTTAATATCTCGATATTACTTATTATCTTTGTTGACGAATTAGAAAACAGACCCACTTAATCTAATATAAAAAAACATAATGGACGTAAAAGTAATGAACTCGGCCGCCGACAATCTGCGCGTGCTGATCACCGAAATGGTCGAAAAGTCCAATTCGGGACATCCCGGCGGCGCCTTAGGTGCAGCTGATTTCATCAATGTTCTCTATTCTAAGTTTTTGGTCTACGATCCCGAGGATCCGAAGTGGTTCGCCCGCGACAGGTTCTTCCTCGATCCCGGCCACATGTCGCCCATGCTCTACAGCGTGCTCGCCCTCGCCGGCAAGTTCTCCATGAATGACCTTCAGAACTTCCGCCAGTGGGGCAGCGTGACTCCCGGTCACCCCGAGCTCGACGTGGAACGCGGCATAGAGAACTCGTCAGGTCCCCTCGGTCAGGGACATGTAATGGCTGTCGGATGCGCTATCGCCGAGCGTTTCTTCGCTTCACGTTTCGGCGAGGTTGTTGCTCACAAGACCTACGCGTTCATATCCGACGGCGGTATCCAGGAAGAAGTCTCGCAGGGTGCGGGACGTATTGCCGGACACCTGGGTCTGCATAATCTCATCATGTTCTACGACTCGAACAACGTGCAGCTCTCAACCAAGGTCGACGCCGTCGATACCGAGGATGTAGCCGCCAAGTATCGTGCCTGGGACTGGAATGTTCTCGAAGTTGACGGTTCGGACCCGATGGCTATCGCCGGCGCGCTGAAGGTGGCGGTCGAGGAGCGCGAGCGTCCGACCCTTATCATAGGCCACACGGTGATGGCGAAATCAGTTCTCGCCAATGACGGCTCTTCTCTCGAAGGTGCAGTCTCGACCCATGGCCAGCCCCTTTCGAAGGCCGGGGCCGACATCGCGGCTACCGTGCGCAATATGGGTGGTGACCCGGAGAACCCCTGGGTTATACGTCCGGAGGTGCAGAAACTCTACGAGGAGCGTGCCGAGGAGCTGAAAGGCATCGTTGCCAAGCGTCGCGCGGAGTTTGACCGTTGGGCGGAAGAGAATCCCGCACAGGCCGAACTGCTGAAGAGCTACGAGAGCATGGAGCTTCCGGAACTCGACTGGAGCAACGTCGAATTCAAACCCAACCAGCCCACACGAGTGGCTTCTGCCGCATGTCTCGGTTTCCTTGCCGAGCACGTGGGTAATATGATAGTATCGAGCGCGGACCTTGCCAACAGTGACAAGACCGACGGCTTCCTAAAGAAGACCGGTGAGCTCGTCAAGAATAATTTCTCGGGCGGTTTCCTTCAGGCCGGTGTGGCTGAGCTGACGATGGCTTGCCTCATGAACGGTATCGTGCTTCATGGAGGCATGTACGCGGCTTGCGGCACATTCTTCGTGTTCAGCGACTATATGAAGCCCGCCATCCGCATGGCTGCCCTTATGGAGCTTCCGGTGAAGTTCGTCTACTCGCACGACTCTTTCCGTGTCGGCGAGGATGGCCCGACCCACGAGCCTATAGAGCATGAGGCACAGATCCGTCTGCTGGAACAGATGTCGAACTTCAGTGGCCGTCCATCTGTGCTTGTCATCCGTCCTGCCGACGGAGCCGAGACAGTGGCCGCCTACAAGATGGCCATGGAGAATGACAAGACTCCTACGGTGCTCATCTTCTCGCGTCAGAATCTTGAGGACCTGCCGGGAGAGAACCGCCGCGACGAGGCCATGAAAGCCTGCAAGGGTGGTTACGTGCTCCGCGAGGCCGAGAATCCTGATGTTGTCCTCGTGGCCAACGGAAGCGACGTCATGCTCCTTCTCCACGCTGCTGAGGAACTTGCAGCCGACGGAGTGCGCGCACAGGTTGTGTCGATGCCGTCGATTGGCCTCTTCCTCACACAGCCCGAGGAGTACCGTCAGAGCGTGCTCCCCGAGGGTGTGAAGAGATTCGGTCTGACATCCGGACTTCCTTCGGTGCTTTATCCTGTAATGGCCGGTAAGTTCGAGGTTATGGGTCTGGAACGTTTCGGCGCATCGGCTCCGGCGAAAGTGCTTGAAGAGAAATTCGGCTACACTGTGCCTAACGTGACGGCGCGTATCCGCGAATTTCTTGCAAAGAAGTGATGATTAAGCCGTGAAATAAGAAAAAATTTCAGAAAGAAATAACATTTCAGGCAAGAAAGAAGTAACATTTCTGCAAAGAAATAAGAGATAAAACAGACAAAACCTCCAAAATACTTAATTTTAGGTATTGCGAGGGTAGGCGATAAGTAGTAATTTTGCAATGTGAAAAGGATAAAACCTAAAAGATCTGAAAAGACTTTTAAGATTTGGAATCTGTTAGGAAAAATCTATGTAACCACATAAAATATTACTCGTAAGCCAAATTGATTTAAGGGAGGCATTTCCGTTGATGGATGTGCCTCCCTGCTCTTTGTATACCAGCCGAATGTGGGGACGCACGGCTCGTGCGTCCGCCGTGACGGATTAAAATCCGATCGAGGGGATTTCGATGTCGATGGGTTGCTTGCTTACGGGGTGGGTGAATCGGATGCGGTATGCCTGGAGCGAAATTCCTCCGTCGCGGTTGCTGCGTCTCGCTCCATATTTGAGGTCACCCTTTATGGGGTGTCCCATGGCGGATAGCTGGGCGCGGATCTGGTGCTTGCGGCCTGTAAGCAGATTTATCTCAAGCAGCGTGTAGCGGTCGCCACGCTCCACCGTGCGGTATTCCAGACGCGAAAGCTTGGCCTCCGGATTACGGCTGTCGCTGATGAAAGTCTTGTTGATACGGCCGTCAGAAACAAGGTAATTCTCCAGCAGGGCCTCCGGCTTTTCCGGATGTCCTTCCACGATAGCGCGGTAAGTCTTGTGTATCTCACCCTCGCGCAACATCTTGTTGAGCCGTTCCAGAGCCTTGGAGGTGCGGGCGAATATCACCAGTCCCGATACAGGCCGGTCAATGCGGTGTACCACGCCGCAGAACACATTTCCCGGCTTGTTGTACTTCTCGCGGATATAATCCTTGACAAACTCCGACAACGGCTTATCGCCCGTCTTGTCCCCCTGCACAATCTCCCCCGCCATCTTATTGACCACAATAATGTGGTTATCCTCATAAACTACCTCCATAATCGAGCAACATTAAATTCAACTACAAAATTAATCAAACTTCCGCAAACCACAATAACAGCGGTCGCATAGGCCTCACGGCATACTCCCACTAACAGTCACGATTCCCGGGCTACTTTAGTCATGATGCGCAGACAATCCCCGCATTCCTTTGCATATCTTGCAAGGGAAACGGGGATTGTGCAATGTGTGAACCGTATTGAGAAAATTATTATTTGGCGATTTTATGTGACTGTCCGTTTTGCAGCACTATATAAATTCCTGACGACAACCTATCAAAGTTTTCTGTCACGTCAATCCCTTGTAGTGTGATTACCTTGAATGGCTTGGAATAATCAACCATTTGTTTAGACGGAAAATCCTCAACTTCAATAGATTCAATTCCACTCAGTGTATAGTTGACTTTACATACTGCAATCGGGGTGTTGGCGTATAGTGTGTAAGCGCGTATATCAAGAGATCCTCGTTGTTGTGCAGCTTCCATTTCACGGGTCTTTCCATTCTGGTTTCCCGATGTTCCAATAAAAGTCACCAGTCCGTCCCCATCAACAGTTGCAATGGATGGATCTGATGATTCCCAAAGAATAGTCTGTAAAGTTGCATTGTCTGGCGATATAGCAGCTGTAAGTTGGATGGGCACACCCTCCTCGATATCAATACTGTTGTAACTTATGGAAACTTTATCGGCCTCGATAAGGTCATAGTTGCTGAATCGGTACCAGCAGTTTGGATTGTTCTCGTAGCTCTCCCTGCATCCCGGTGTAACGAACAAAGACCCTCCATACCAGCTGAAAGTGTTATTGTAGGCGGTAGGGGGCGTGATCGCTGTAACATATATGTTTTCAACTCCATTGCAACCGTCAAATACATATTGTCCCACACGTTCGATTCCGGCACCGATTGTTATTTTCGTGATGTTGTTGTTGCGGAAAGCATAATTGCGGATATCTTTGACATTCGAAGGAATGATGACCTCAGAGAGATTGCAATTCGAAAATGCGCTCGAACCTATGATTTCAAGATTTGTCCCAAGTTTAAGGTCTGTTAGTTTCTTCGCCCCAAAAAATGCGCTATATGGACCCACAATTTTTACAAGATTTCCAATGGTGAGTGATTGAAGGGAATCGATTGCGCAGATTGGAGTTACAACAGGTGCTTCATACATGGCACCATCATCATCTATTTCTTCATCTGGTCTAATGCTGTTGATATCCGTAGGTCGCCCAATGTATAACTTTGACGGATATGCACCATGGAACATTTTCAGTCGCTGCCATAGGTATGCTTTACTGTTATCGGTTGATCCATTTTCTGGCAGCGGAATAAGCGGCTTTTCAGTATCGGCAAGTTTTATGTATTCTAAAGAGTCACAGTTGATGAATGCATTCTGGTAAATTTTATCAAGGCTTGCCGGAAGGGTTATTTCTTTTAGAGAAGCGCAACTGTTAAATGCTCCCGAATGAATCTCTTCAAGTCCTTCAGGTAATTTTAACTGTGTAAGGTTGTTATCATATGCAAATGCATTGGAACCGATATATTTCAAAGATGTTGGCAATTCTGCAGATTGTAAAGACTTACATTGGTAAAAGGCTGATGAGGAGATATATTCTAATCCATAAGAGAAACTGATATGCTCAATGGCACTTTTATAGAAGGCGTTTTGTTCAATCTTTTTTAAAGAGGATGGGAACTTGATTTTTGCGAGACTTGAACAGTTCTGAAAAGTTGCTGATTTTATGGTTTGAGGACCTTCTGTAAAAATGGCTTCTTTTAAATTTGAGCAGTTGTTGAAAGCATGTTGCCCAATTTCTTTGATATTGTGAAAAAGGTTTATGGTCTCGATAGAGATGCATTCTCCAAAGGCTGAAATTCCGATGTTTTCGAGTGAGTGCGGGAAATCAAAGTCTTTGAGTGCCGTGCAATGGTAAAAAGCCTTTGTTCCTATATACTTCAGAGAATTGGGAAGTATTATCTTTTCAAGACTTGTATCGGATGCGAATGCTTCTCGTTCTATTCCAGACACGTTGTAGAAAACAGTTCCGGCTTCTGTTTCAACCGGTATGCGACTCGGAAATGATAGCGTAGAAGTCGGAGTAGCAGAGATTTTACCTAAAAGCATTGCTTCTTTGGAATCTTCATAAACTCTGTAGCGATATATCTCGTCATCATAGTCATATGGGGTTGTCCCGGAAAGTGTTTTGAGTTTCAAATTACAATATGGAAATGATTCTGCATATACCATCATTGAGCCATCAGGAACAATGCAGACAATTTCCGGAGAAGGTGACATACCTTCTCCAGCAGCCTCTTGATTACCTACATTTGCCGGTGGTATCTTGGAATTAAACTGCATTGAAGGAGGGTAAGTTTGTCCGCCAGCCCAAAAGAATGTATTTACAGATTCGGGGATGCTGATGAATTGCAATTCAGGATTGCCATAAAATGAGTATCCAATATATTCCAATGAATTTGGCAGAGAAATGTTTTTTATGAAACTGCTGTTATTGAACCCTGCTACGGCAGTCGTACCTTCGGGAATAATGATTTCTTCGGCGGCAATATTTTCAAAGCCACCTATATAGTTTATGTTATTGCCAAATGTGATTTTTCTAAGTGAAGGAATACGATATGCCTCTCCCTCCCCATTTGAGATTCCTTCATTATAATTGTGTGAAAATCCTGAAGCAACAAACATTCCGTCATGTAGGGTTACTTCTTCCAATGCGCACTCAGTAAATGCACCATTTATGAATATGGTAGATTTTGGAATTGAAATCTCCTTGAGGTTTCTTATTTGACTGAATGAATAGGTGATTGTTTCTAATCCTTCGGGTAAAATAATCTCGTGCAATGAGTTCAGGTTGATGAAAGAATTATACACGTGCTTCAAAGATGAAGGTAATGTCACTGATTTCACGTCAGAAATGTTTGTTAAGCAACCCATTATCAATTCTGTCCCCTCTTTAATGGAGAAGTGTTGTGTTATGGCTGGCGTTGTAAACACCAGTGAAAGTAATTCTTCTTCCGGAAGATATGGGTAAATTGTTTGAGCAATCATTTCTGGTGTGTAGGCTGCATTATTGTAATATGTTCTTAGTAAGGATTTTAGATTGATTGAATCGTATATATATCCGTTGCCTATTTCAGCTTTGTCTGAATAATAGAAGACTGAACCGTCAGCTGCAAAGGATGTTCCAGCTGGGTATCTGTAGCTGGCGCGGGCAGCTGTTATTCCGATAAAACCATGTGTGGTGTAATCGTATCCTGTTATTGTCGGAGGTAATATTGTATATAGGTTTTGGTAACCTCTATAACGGTTTCTTATGCTTGTGTATGTATCAGGAATTATAAGAGTGCCTTCCACGGCCCAAGAAACAAAAAGCAACTGCCTCCCGTAATCAGTTTCTACGTACAGGCAATCTCCATCCCATTTTGCATGTTCTTGGTAGCTCTGAACTGTTGCATTGGCAGTAGAACTTAATTTGAGTGACTGCGGGGAGATTATTAAAGGCCTCCCCTTATAATATGGGTTGAATACTTCGCGGAGTTGGTTCGTTTGCCCCAACTGTCTCAGACTTTTGGGTAAATAGACATAGGTTGGAGTTTTTGTGTCTTGATCATCAGAACGCCCTCTGAATGCGTGGCTTCCGATTTCCTCCACCCCATCTTCAGGTAGCATCAGGTATTCGATATTGGTATTCTGGAATGCCTCGGATTGGATAACTTTGACCGAGGCTGGGATTTCATTATGAACGAATTTCGTGTTTGTGAATTGACAGTCCTTGAAACTCGAGGCTCCAATTTCAACTACTGTATAGTCGCTCGTCCCATCTGAGACATTCTCCGGAATTCTTAATTCGCCAGTGAAGTTTTCAGAGGTCGCACCTCCTTCGCGAGTCCTGCAAGTCTTGAGTGTGTCGTCGATTACGGTATACCAGATTCCACCTGCTTCAAAATCGCGAGACAGCATAATCAGGCATGAAAATGCCATCATTGTTAGAATGACAAGTTTTTTCATTTGTTTGTTTTTGCCTCCGGGCCTCCGCGTCGGCTTTAATTTATAAAAAAGAGCGTGAGTGCCGTACTTGTGCCCGTTCCAGCAGTCAGAGGCCTTCGCATTGCCCACCTTCGTCGGAACGAGCAACAGTGCAGAGGCCTCACGCACATATGTATTTTCTACCCTTTCATAAGACATAGTGCTGCGCACATTATGAAAGGTAATATTGAATACATATCCACATAAGTCATCTACTGTTGCTGCATTCTTGACGAAGGTTTGAAAGTTGCGAAGTTTCTGACTGCCAAGAAAGAGCGTCGAGTAAACGCGTCTTATTATGTCTTGTTGCCTTATTTGGGCAACCGCACCCTCCCCATATGCCCCTCTGGGCCTCTGCGGTAGAAATGCACTTGCAAAATAAGTGAAAATTTTTTAAATTGAAAATACATGTGACTAAAAATCATCAATCTATTTTGTTTTAATTTGAGGTGTAATATGGTTTTCCTTATTTTCCCAATTAAAGTGGCTATATCTATAATTATGTATTTGTAAATTTGGAATATTATTTGTAAATTTGCAATGCTGAACAGAAATTGATTTGTCGTGAGGATTATTACAGAGGAACCGTTGAAGAGATATATAGAAAAATATCCTGATGCGAGAGTGGCGTTGCAGGACTGGGTCAAAACTGTAAAGGCGGCAGACTGGTCCAATTTTGCAGATGTCAAGAAGACATATAATAGTGTTGATAATGTAGGTAATCAACATTATGTGTTTAATATAAGAGGAAACCGTCATAGATTGGTCGTAGTTATTAAGTTTACAATCAAGTGGATATATATCAGGTTCATCGGCACTCACGCTGAATATGACAAGATAGATTGTTCCACGATTTAGATTGTATACTCACACATTAAGTAAAAAGCATAACATATGACAAAGATAGAAAATGATACCCAGTATAGATGGGCTTTGCAACGTGTGGAAGAATTGCTCCCTCACGTAAAAGATGATACTCCGCTCACTGATCCTTACAGCATGGAGCTTGAATTGCTCTCAGGTTTGGTGGCAGATTATTCGGATGAGCACTTTGCCATTGGCGAGCCCTCGTTGGTGGATATGCTCAAGTTGCGGATGTATGAGATGGGGTTGACGCAGGTGGCTCTGTCGAAGTTGCTTGGCATCAATCCGTCGCGGATCTGCGAGTATCTTTCAGGCAAGAGGGAACCGACGCTGAAACAGGCGCGTATCATGAGCCAGAAACTCAACATCGACCCGGCAATCGTGCTCGGCGTGTGAGGTGGCATGATCGTGAGAGGTGGTGTGATAGAGGCTTCCTGCTGTTTCCAATAGCAGCAAAGATTGAAATGCTGCAAGTGTACGGATAAGGGTGCGGGTCGGGGCATTCCCGGTAATTTTGGGCGATAATTCTTAAATGTAATGATTATGGCTCAGATTGAAAGATTCGTACCGTTCATTCTCCGTTGGGCTGCGGGCGTGACCCAGAAGCCGGAGGAATCAGTAAAACAACTTTTCGCACGCGCACGCCGCTCCGGCTGGTCGGACGATCCGCTTGATGCCGGCGGTGCCACGCAGTGCGACGTGACTTTCGCCACCTATTGCAGCTATTGTCGCCGCAAAGGGCTACCCGTGCCCGACAAGTCAAGACTCCGCAATATCCCCTATGAACATTGGATTGAGATTCTCAAGACAATGTATTGGGACCGTTGGAAAGCCGACAGCATCCCTTCTCAGCCGCTGGCCGAGATTCTGGTGGACTGGGTGTGGGCCTCCGGTTCATACGGCATAACGCGCCCGCAGAAAATTCTCGGCGTGACAGCCGACGGAATCGTCGGCCCGAAAACCCTCGCGGCTCTCAATGCCTCCAATCCGGAGACGCTTTTCGCGAAGATAAAGCATGACCGCGTGAAATTCTGCAACGAGATTGTGGCCCGACGTCCGTCGCAGAAGAAATGGCTGCGTGGCTGGTTGAACCGAATCAACGCCCTGTCGTTTTCGCTGTTGCTGCTCATGGCTCTGCCCGCGTGCAACCCGTGCCGTCAGATTGCATCACATGACTTGGTGCAGTCCGACTCGCTCGCCAAGACGGAACGGCTGCACACGGTCGAGCTGCGTACAGATTCGGTTCATGTCCGAGACTCGGTGATTACTGTGATACGCGGCGATACCGTGCTGACAGACCGATGGCATACACGCTACCATGAACGCGTGCGCGTTGATACCGTCGATAGGGTAGAGCGGCAGACCGTCTACCGCACACGAACCGTAACCCGGCAGGTTGCCGTCCCGCAGACACCGACTGTGTTGCAGAGGTTGCTGCAAGCGTCAGGAGTAGCCGCAATTGTGGCGGCGGTATGCGCGATAGCAATGTTTTTGTGGCGGAAAAGGAAAATATGACCAAAATCGGCCCCAAAAATCAAGGTCTTTATAGATTTTTTTTGTAATTTTGCATTTTAAAGGTCTCCTGTGCCATTGCATGAGCGGTGGCACAGGTACCTGCAATTGAGGATTATGGTAAAGAAGACGCGCGACAGATTCATCGAGGTTGCCCGCTCCCTTTTCGCTCGAAAGGGGGTGGAGAATACCACTATGAACGACATCGCCGCCGCCTCTGACAAGGGTCGCCGCACAATCTACACCTATTTCAAGAGCAAGCGCGAGATATTCAACGCCGTGATTGAGAGCGAGAGCGACGACCTGCTCAAAAACCTTGAGTCGATAGTCCGCAAGCCGATTTCGCCGGAGCAGAAACTCCGCGAGTATGTCGCCACACGCATGGAGACCATGCGCGAGATTGTGTCGCGCAACGGCTCGTTGCGGGCTGGATTCTTTCGCGACGTGCGCAAAGTGGACCGTGCGCGTTCCGTCATCTCCAAAAAGGAGATAAAGCTGCTCATGCGCATATTGCACGAGGGAGTGGCCCTGGAAGTGTTCGACATACCCGACATCAAGGAATGGGCCATAATCATAACCAACTCCATTCATGGCTTCGACGTTCCCTATATCCGCAACAACCTCACCGAATACGGCATAGACAAGAGCGACATGTCGCGGATGATAGCCGACCTGATTCTGAACGGCGTCAAGGTGCGCGGCCGGGAATGAGCCGGAGCCGAAGGAAAGTAACTATATCGGATAAACTTAGAAATCAACAGATAACAACAGATAAAAATGAAAATGCTTGAAGGAAAAGTGGCTGTCGTAACAGGTGCAGCCCGTGGCATAGGAAAGGAAATCGCCCTCAAATTCGCTTCTGAGGGTTGTGACATCGCATTCACCGACCTCGTCATCGACGAGAACGGCAAGAAAACCGAGGAGGAAATCGCTGCATATGGCGTGAAGTGCAAGGGTTACGCTTCCAATGCGGCAGACTTCAACGCTACCGAGGAGGTTGTGAAGCAGATCAAGGATGACTTCGGTCACATCGACATCCTGGTCAACAACGCAGGTATCACAAAAGATGGTCTCATGCTCCGCATGACCGAGCAGCAGTGGGATGCTGTGATTGCCGTTAACCTCAAATCGGCGTTCAACTATATCCACGCCATTCTTCCGATCATGATGCGCCAGAAATCCGGCTCCATCATCAACATGGCATCGGTTGTGGGTGTACACGGCAATGCAGGCCAGTCGAACTACGCAGCCTCTAAGGCAGGTCTTATCGCCCTCGCCAAGAGCATCGCCCAGGAGGTAGGCTCACGCGGCATCCGTGCCAACGCCATCGCCCCCGGATTTATCGAGACTGCCATGACAGCAGCTCTTCCCGACGAGGTCCGCGCCGAGTGGTGCCAGAAGATACCCCTGCGTCGTGGCGGCAAGGTAGAGGACATCGCCAACGTGGCTACTTTCCTCGCATCTGACATGTCAAGCTACGTGACCGGCCAGGTTATTCAGGTTGACGGCGGTATGAACATGTAATGCCATCGATGAAGAAATACGCATTGGTCATGGCCGGCGGTGAAGGCCGCCGTGCCGGAGGAGAATTGCCCAAGCAGTTTGTTAAACTGCTGGGCATTCCTATGTTATGGTGGTCGGTCATGGCTTTCCATGAGGAGGATCCGCAGACGGAGATTTCAATCGTGATGCACCCCGGCTTCTTTGACGATTACGACATCATGCTCTCCGAACTCCCACGCGAGGTGCGTGACGTACCGGTGCGCCTCGTTGCCGGCGGCCGTAGCCGCGCTGAGTCGGTGGCCAACGGAATAATGGCCCTTCCCGACGATGCGGAGACGCTGATTGCCGTACACGATGCCGCCCGTCCGCTCGTCACCACGGAGCTGATACGCAGGGCATGGGAATGTGCCGGAGCCAACGGCGTGGCCGTTCCTGTCTGCCCGGTCACAGACTCGCTGCGCGAGCTGACAGGCGACGGAGAATCGGTTGCCGTTGACCGCAGCCGATTCGTTTCGGTCCAGACACCGCAGACCGTGCGTGCAGACATTCTTCACAGGGCGTACCGGTTGCCGGAACGACCCGAGTTCACCGACGACGCATCGCGCGTCGGAGCGTTGGGCGAAAAGGTCACTCTTTTCGAGGGAGACCCCGCCAACATTAAAGTCACCAACCCCCGCGACTTCGCGATAGCCACCGCATTGTTATCGGGTCAAAACCGCTGACACTGAAACTCGCCCTGTAGGGACGCACGGCCCGTGCGTCCGTTTCTGTTCAATTCCGATGTCGGAGTAACCAACTGAATGCACATATGAGATCCTTCCTCGACAGCGACATAATGTACCTGAAAGGTGTCGGCGAGAAGCGCGCCAAGCTGCTTGCCGAGGAACTCGACCTGCGCACATTCCGGGACTTGCTCTACTACTTCCCGTTCCGGCACATAGACCGTAGCCGTTTCTACAAGATCCGGGAGTTCACGGGCGACATGCCGCTGGTTCAGATTCGCGGACGGTTCATAAGTTTCGCGGTCGAGGGAGAGGGGGCGAAGAAACGCCTGCTCGGTCTTTTCTCCGACGGCGAGCGTCTGATACAGACCGTGTGGTTCTCACGTGTGAATGCTCTGAAAGATGCGTACCGCACCGGTGTTGACTATGTGCTGTTCGGCAAGCCGACACCCTACCGTGGCGACTTCAACATGGTTCATCCCGAGGTGTCGGCCTACAACCTCGACAATCCGCCGCGCGGTTTCGAGGGTGTCTACAACATCACCGAGAAAATCCGCAAGGCCGGTTATTCTCCCAAGTTCATCGGCACACTTGTCCGCAATCTCCTGACCAATCCCGGTTTCGCGGGAATACGGGAGACTCTTCCTCCGGAGGTGGTGTCGGCGTTCCGGCTGATGCCGCTCCAGGATGCCCTGCGCAACATGCACTTCCCCGAGAATCCGGCCATGCTCCAGAAGGCACGTGAGCGGATGAAGTTCGAGGAACTCTTCTACCTGCAATTGCACATACTCCGTTTCTCACGCGCCCGCAGCCGTAAGATACAGGGCATGGTCTTTCCCCGTATCGGTGATTACTTCAACGGTTACTATGCCGACTGCATACCCTTCGAGCTGACCGGGGCGCAGAAGCGTGTGCTCCGCGAGATTCGTGCCGACATGCGCACCGGGCGGCAGATGAACCGTCTGCTTCAGGGTGATGTCGGCTCGGGCAAGACCATGGTAGCTTTCATGTCGATGCTCATGGCGTGCGACAACGGCTGCCAGGGTGCGCTGATGGCTCCGACCGAGATACTTGCCACCCAGCATTACGAGACCCTGTCGGAGTGGGGGAGGCAGATAGGCATCAATGTGCGTCTGCTCACGGGCAGCACGCGGGCCAAGGAGCGTCGCGAGATACACGCCGGACTCCTCGACGGCTCCATACACATTATAGTCGGCACGCACGCTCTGATCGAGGATGCCGTGCAGTTCCACAGGCTCGGTCTTGTGGTGATAGATGAGCAGCACCGCTTCGGTGTGGCGCAGCGCGCCAAGATGTGGGGCAAGAACTCCACGCCGCCGCACGTGCTGGTCATGACGGCCACCCCGATTCCGCGCACATTGGCGATGACCGTCTACGGCGACCTCGATGTGTCGGTCATAGACGAGCTGCCACCAGGAAGAAAGCCGGTCGAGACCCTGCTCCGCTTCGACGAGAACCGCATGGAGGTGAACCGCCTGCTGGGTCGGGAGCTTGCAGCGGGTCGGCAGGTATACGTGGTCTATCCCCTCATCACCGAGAACCCGAAACTTGAGCTCAAAAGTGTCGAGTCGGGTTATGAGCGGATATGCGGAATATTCCCGCAATACAAGGTAAGCTGCGTCCACGGGCGCATGAAGCCCGACGTGAAGGAGGCGCAGATGCAGCGGTTCGTTTCGGGCGAGGCGCGTATACTTGTGGCCACGACCGTGATAGAGGTCGGCGTGAACGTGCCCAACGCCTCGGTCATGCTCATCGAGAACGCCGAACGGTTCGGACTCTCGCAGCTCCATCAGCTGCGCGGCCGCGTGGGTCGCGGCTCCGACCGGAGCTATTGCATACTCGTCACGAAACAGGCCATTGGTGGCGACACACGCAAGCGTCTGAACATCATGACCGAGACATCCGACGGTTTCCTTATTTCGGAGGCAGACATGAAACTCCGCGGCCCCGGCGACATGGAGGGCACTCAGCAGAGCGGAATAGCGTTCGCGCTCAATGTGGCCAATCTTGCAACCGACGGACAGATACTCAATTACGCGCGTCGGGCGGCGTTGCAGATACTCAACGCCCACCCCGAACTCGTCGAGACACCCGGCGACGACGGCGACCGTTCCGAGGGAGAATTGCATATTTCTCAACAATCGGTCGATACATTACGCAATGAATTGCGTTATAGATTTATGAAGACCGTTGACTGGTCGCAGATTTCGTGACACACCTTGGAATCTACCGGTATCGCCGTGACATATTAAAGAAAAAATGAGAGAAAAAGAATTTCTGCCGCTGGTGAGCGGCAAGCTTGGTATTGAGGAGCTTAACCCGATGCAGCTCCACATGATGCGCACCGCATCGGAGGCGCGCGACATAATCCTGCTTTCGCCGACCGGCTCGGGCAAGACGTTGGCGTTCATACTGCCCATGCTGAAAATGATGAAGCCTGCCACCGGACGTGTGCAGGCTGTCGTCATAGCACCTTCGCGCGAGCTCGTGCTACAGATTGCCGGTATCACACGCAATATCGCCGCCGGATTCAAGACCACGCCTCTTTACGGCGGTCACAAGGTGGAGGATGAGGTCAACTCGCTCAGCGCCGGAACCGACATAATCGTTGCCACTCCTGGCCGTCTGCTCGATCATATCGAGCGGCGTAATGTCGATGTGCTCCCCACGAGGATACTTGTGCTCGATGAGTTTGACAAGTCGCTCGAACTCGGTTTCGAGAAGGAGATGAAGAAGATAATGGCACGCCTCAAGAATGTGAGCCGCACGCTGCTCACGTCGGCCACTCGTGCCGACGTGCTGCCCGATTTCCTCAAGCTCGACAATCCGGTGACAATCGACTACCTCGGCGGCAATGAGGACCTGCGCCGGCGAACCCGCGTGCATCGCGTTGACTCCGATGCCAACGACAAGCTCGACACCCTCGCCCTGCTGCTTGAGAACCTTGCCGCCGATGCCGGAGGACATGAGCGCAGCATCGTGTTCGTGAACCACCGCGAGAGCGCGGAGCGCACAGCACAGTATCTGAAGAAGCGCGGCATACCGGCCATACTTTATCATGGCGCTCTCGACCAGCGTGACCGCGAGACGGCGGTGGCGCTCTTCAACAACGGTTCCCGCCCGGTGCTTGTGGCCACTGACCTTGCCGCCCGAGGTCTCGACATAGAGGGGGTGCGCAATGTAATCCACTATCACCAGCCGCTCACCGAAGAGACATATACCCACCGTAACGGACGTACCGCCCGTGTGGCAGCCGAGGGAGACATCTTCGTGCTTGTCGGGCCGAACGAGGATGTCCGCGAATACATGGACTTCGACACCACGCGTTATCTTGATGCCGACCGCCGTTACAAGGAAGAGCGTCCCGTTGAGACGCTATACTTCTCCGCAGGACGCCGCGAGAAACTGTCGAGGGGCGACATACTCGGCTTCCTTGTCAAAGAGGGTGGAGCGGAACCGGCGCAGATAGGAAAGATTGATGTCTACGATCACTACGCTCTCGCCGCGCTCGATGCCTCGTGCGCTGCAGATGTCCTTGCAAGAATAAAAGGGAAAAAGATAAAGGGGGAGAAACGCCTTATATCCCTTATCGGTTAAAAGTTAGCCTAAAATATTGCCATACGGCAAAAAATTTGTAACTTTGCAGAATGAAATTTACCCTGTGGTGCCGCTGTGAGTCTTCAAGAGGCTTGCGACGCGGTGTCCGTATCCCGGGTTTAGACATGTTTTATACGACTTAAAGCATTAATATACAGGTAAACATAGATTTTAAATTAAATCAAATAGAAAAGGAACTATGAGCAAAACAAAGAAATTTCTGACGTGCGACGGCAACCAGGCCGCAGCGCACATCAGTTACATGTTTAGCGAGGTAGCCGCCATTTATCCCATCACTCCGTCGTCGACGATGGCCGAGTATGTCGATGACTGGTCTGCTGCAGGAAGAAAGAACATCTTCGGCGAGACCGTGATGGTCCAGGAAATGCAGAGTGAGGCCGGTGCGGCCGGTGCGGTTCACGGATCGCTTCAGGCCGGTGCGCTGACCACTACTTACACAGCTTCGCAGGGTCTTCTGCTGATGATCCCCAACATGTACAAGATTGCCGGTGAGCTGCTCCCCTGTGTGTTCCATGTATCGGCGCGTACTTTGGCTTCGCACGCGCTCAGCATCTTCGGTGACCATCAGGATGTGATGGCATGCCGTCAGACCGGTTTCGCTATGTTCTGCGAAGGTTCCGTACAGGAGGTGATGGACCTTGCAGCCGTGGCTCATCTCTCGGCTATCAAGGGCCGCGTGCCGTTCGTAAACTTCTTCGACGGTTTCCGCACCTCTCACGAAATTCAGAAAATCGAGGCTCTCAGCGAGGAAGATCTCGCTCCGCTCGTTGACCGCGAGGCTCTTGCTGAGTTCCGCTCGCGCGCGCTCAGCCCCGAGAAGCCTGTCGCACGAGGCATGGCCGAGAACCCCGACGTGTTCTTCCAGCACCGCGAGGCAAGCAACAAATATTACGACGCTATCCCAGAGATTGTAGAGGAGTATGTTAAGGAGATGAACCGTCTGACCGGCCGCAACTATGGTCTGTTCGACTACTACGGTGACCCCGAGGCTGACCGCGTGATCATCGCCATGGGTTCAGTGACACAGTGCATCAAGGAGACCATCGACTATCTCCGCGCCAAGGGTGAGAAGGTAGGTCTCGTGAGCGTTCACCTCTACCGTCCGTTCTCAGCACGCCACTTCCTCGCTGCCGTGCCCGCGACTGCAAAGCGCATCGCCGTGCTCGACCGCACCAAGGAGCCGGGCGCCAACGGAGAACCCCTCTATCTCGACGTGAAGGACTGCTTCTATGGCCGCGAGAATGCCCCGCTCATCGTGGGTGGCCGCTACGGTCTCAGCTCGAAAGACACCACTCCGGCACAGATGCTTGAGGTGTTCGAGAACCTTAAGGCTGACGAACCGCGCAACCAGTTCACTGTAGGTATCGTCGACGACCTCACCAACCATTCACTTCCCGTGGCTCCCGAAATCAACGTGGGGGGCAAGGGTATGTTCCAGGCCAAGTTCTACGGTCTTGGTGCCGACGGTACTGTTGGTGCCAACAAGAACTCTGTCAAGATCATCGGTGACAACACCGACAAGTATTGCCAGGCATACTTCTCCTACGACTCGAAGAAGTCGGGTGGTTTCACCTGCTCGCACCTCCGTTTCGGCGACGAGCCCATCCGTTCGACTTATCTCGTGAACACGCCCAACTTCGTGGCTTGTCACGTTCAGGCTTACCTCCACATGTATGATGTGACACGCGGTCTGCTCCCCAACGGAACATTCCTGCTCAACACCATCTGGGAGGGTGAGGATCTTGCGAACAACCTCCCCAACAAGGTGAAGCGTTATTTCGCACAGAACAATATCACCGTCTACTATATCAATGCGACCAAGATCGCACAGGAGATCGGTCTCGGCAACCGTACCAACACCATTCTCCAGAGCGCGTTCTTCCGCATCACCGAGGTTATCCCCGTTGACCTCGCCATCGAACAGATGAAGAAGTTCATCGTGAAGTCTTATGGCAAGAAGGGTGAGAACATCGTCAACATGAACAACCAGGCTGTTGACCGTGGTGGCGAGTATCACAAGCTTGAGGTTAAACCCGAATGGGCTGACCTCGCCGACGACGCTCCCTCGGCAGTTCCCGCTCCGGAATTCATCGAGACTGTTGTCCGCCCGATCAACGCTCAGGATGGCGACCTTCTGCCCGTAAGCGCGTTCAAGGACAACGCCGACGGCACATGGGAGCAGGGTACCGCAGCTTACGAGAAGCGCGGTGTGGCTGCATTCGTTCCCGAATGGATCACAGCCAACTGTATCCAGTGTAACAAGTGTTCTTATGTCTGCCCCCACGCATCTATCCGCCCGTTTGTGCTCACTCCCGAGGAGGCTGCCGCAGCTCCCTTCGGCGAGGACCACAGCAAGCCCGCTATGGGCAAGCAGATGGCCGGTATGCGTTTCGTTCAGCAGGTTGACGTTCTCGACTGTCTCGGTTGCGGAAACTGTGTTGACGTATGTCCCGGCATGAAGGGCGAGAAGGCTCTCAAGATGATGCCGCTCGAAACACAGCTCGGTCAGGACAAGAACTGGGAATGGCTCGTCAAGAATGTCAAGAACAAGGCAGACCTCGTTGACGTATCGCTCAACGTGAAGAACAGCCAGTTCGCCAAACCGCTCTTCGAGTTCTCAGGCGCATGTTCAGGCTGTGGCGAGACTCCCTATCTGAAGCTCATCACCCAGCTCTTCGGTTCGCGTGAGGTTGTTGCCAACGCTACCGGATGTAGCTCTATCTACTCAGGTTCTGTTCCCTCGACTCCTTACACCACCGACGAGAACGGTCGCGGTCCGGCATGGGCCAACTCCCTCTTCGAGGACTTCTGCGAGTACGGTCTCGGTATGCACATCGCCTACGAGAAACTCCGTGAGCGTGTGAAAGAGGCTGCTCAGAACATCGCAGCCTGCGAGGAGGCTTCGCAGGAGGTGCGCGATGCCGCTCAGGCATGGCTCGACGCCCGCAACGATGCCAAGGAGTCTCAGCTCAAGGGTGCCGCTCTCGTGGCGGCAGCGCGTCCCGGTGCCGAGAAGGGCTGTGCCGACTGCAAGACTGTAGTCGAGCTCAACGCTTACCTCACCAAGCGCAGCCAGTGGATTGTCGGCGGTGACGGCGCAAGCTACGACATCGGCTTCGGCGGTCTCGACCACGTGATTGCTTCGGGCAAGAATGTCAACATCCTCGTACTCGACACCGAGGTTTACTCCAACACCGGTGGTCAGTCATCTAAGTCAACACCTATCGGTGCGATAGCCAAGTTTGCCGCTGCCGGCAAGCGTATCCGCAAGAAAGACCTCGGTCTCATCGCCACCACCTACGGCTACGTTTACGTGGCGCAGATTGCAATGGGTGCCGACAACGCACAGACCCTGAAAGCAATCCGCGAGGCAGAGGCATACGACGGTCCGTCGCTCGTGATCGCATACGCTCCCTGTATCAACCACGGTATCAAGAAGGGTATGGGACACAGCCAGGAAGAGGAGAAGCAGGCCGTAGAATGCGGTTACTGGCACCTCTGGCGTTACAACCCCGATCTGGAGGCCAAGGGTGAGAATCCCTTCTCGCTCGACTCGAAAGAGCCCGACTGGAGCAAGTTCGACGACTTCCTGAAGGGAGAGGTACGCTTCGCATCGCTCTACAAGATGTTCCCGCAGGATGCCGACGAGTTGTTTGCAGCCGCCAAGGCCAACGCACAGTGGCGTTACAACAACTACAAGCGTCTCGCAGCGCAGAACTGGGGCACAGATCCCGAGTTGACAGCAGAGGAGGAAGCTCTTCGCAAGA